>ERZ773045.4-NODE-4-length-176596-cov-8.649249_pt1 | contig 176596 bp, 216 predicted proteins | sample MGYA00580635_ERZ773045 | MGnify/ENA primary metagenome ERZ773045 (study PRJEB29015, sample SAMEA2738115) | human oral metagenome | biome: human oral; feature: human-associated habitat; material: saliva | place: China | collected 2261 ...
TAATGAAAAGTTTATCTATCATCTATATCGTGTACTTCTTGAGTGTGAATGAAAGCGAGGTGGAGCAATGATGAAACCGATGAATTTACAACCATTAACGATTGCGACAACATTTGCGGATTTAGATTTCGCATTTGAGGATAAAGTCATTACAATTGATGATGTGATTTCACAAGCAAAGAACACATTAAGACTGTTCGATGCAACAACTGTTTCCAGCACACCGACGGTGGAGCAACCAACAGTTGAGGACAAACCAGTGATTAAACCACTTGTGATGCAACCATCAACTCAATCAACATTGTTAGCTCCAGTATCTCTCATTGATGAAGATTTCGATGATGAAGATGATGAAGAAGAAATTGACACTGAGTTAGATGAGTCAACTGAATCAATTGATGAAGAAGATGTTGAAGACGATGAATCACTAGTAAATGATGTCCGAGAATTTGCAGATTGGTTAGTACTATCATACTTACCAATTGGATTACGTAATTCATTACCGAAAACGGATGAGTTACCGAATAAACTGAACTTATACTTAACAGAGTTATATGTTCGAGACATCATGCGTCTACAAGACCAATTAGGTGTGGAATCAAAATTAGAATTTCCACAGTTGACAATTGTAGACAAGTTAACAAATGGTGAGTTACCAGATGGATATGAGTTTGATACGTATAAGTTTGTGTTGAGAGACATCAAACCAACCATGAAAATTCATGATGTAGAGTATCAACTCATTCAGACAAGTTTTAAAGACTTAGCAGCTGTTGCAACAAAAACTGTTGCGAATCCAGAAGTAAAACATATCGTTTGTACCACGGTAAATGCTCAAGATGTATTGACATCAAGCGAATTACAATGTATAATTTATTTATTACAGTAAATTTTTAAGAAGGAGCAATCTTATTTATGGAAAAAGAATTTTTAATTGTGGATTTTAACCCACAAGCTAGTGCAGATGTTGGAAAATACGCACTGAGACAATCTCTCATTGGAAGTAAAGAAGAAGTTAAACCAAGTGAGATTAAGTACGCAACTGAGAATGAGTACTTGGCTCGATTAATCGTTCGAGCAGATGACGTTGAAGAAAGCGTATTCGATGGCAATACATTACTATTTGTAGTGGATAAAGACCATGAACCAAAAGCAATCAGTGTTGTATTATATAATGATGAAACCGGGTCAATTAAAGCAATTGAACCAATCATCGAATTAGTGGGTGACGACGAACAAGCACTAGCACAACCACAAGAGCAAGAAGAAGCTCATGAACAAGGAGAAACTTCACAAGAAGAATCAGAACAAAAAGAAGCTTCAAATGAAGACTCACTTGAACAAACGATTGAAACAATCGTACCGTCGGTCGGAGATTTATACGAACGTGTAAATGAACCATTACATGTTGATGAACAATTCTTAGCTGACCGTGAAGTGTTGAGTTTGAAAACTCAATTAGAAACGTCATTATCTACAATCAGATTTATTCTGGGTAAAGAAATTGACGAATTAATTCGAGATGGTAAATTCGAAGAAGCGAAACGCTTAGTCGTTGAACAATTAAAACAATCACCATCGAGCGAATTACTTGAGTACCAAAGTTCATTACGTGCTTTAGAAAACCAAAAAGAAGAAGTGCGTATGACAGTTGATGAGATTAAATCATCTTACGATAAACGTAAACAAGAAGCTTGGGAGCAAGAAGTGTTAGAATACCAAGCTCGTTGGGAAGAAGAATATCGTTTAGCAAATCCAGACGATTCAGAAGTTCGTGCTGCGAATTATGTGTTGAGTCAAAAACCACACATCGCTGAGTTAAATCAAGAAGTGTCAAACAAGAAAGTTGCTGTTGAGAAAGATGTAATGACAGCTATCGTTAAGAGTGGTGGAGATAGTTCTACTGGACGTTTACTAGACTTCTTACGAATGAAAGAACGTTATCAAAATGAATTGGATAAAATCACTGGAGCGATTGCTGGTAACAAACGAGTAGCATCTACACCAGTTGTAGAACAACCAGCGTTTGTTGAAGAATCGCATGAAGAAGTTGTTGCACCAGTAGTTGAACAAGAAGCTCATGAAGAACTTCATCAACAACTTCCAGATAAAGAAGAAGCTACACAAATCAGTGAGGACTTCGATGATTTAGACGCAGAGTTCGAAAAAGAATTTGCAGCTCTAGATGCAGCACCGGTATCATTAGAATCAACGCCAGTGGTTGAGTCACAACCAGAGTTATCACACGAAGAAGTTGCTCACAACGACATCGTTGACGAAGATGACTTATTCGAAGATGACTTTGAAGATGTGGTAGAAGAATCACCTAAACATGGAGAAGATTTAGGCGATTCATTCGATGAATTAGGCGATGAAGAAGAACTTCACGAAGAAATTGCTCATGATGAAGACGAAGAATTCGACGTTGAATCTGACGAAGATGATTTCGACGATTTCGCTGAGTACAAAGAAGACGAAGATGAAGAAGTTGAAGCACCAAAATCTAACAAAAAATTAGGTCTTGGAGCTAAAGTCGGAATCGGAGCTGGAGCTGTTGGTTTACTAGCTGCTATTGGTGTCGGTGGAGTAATGTTACTAAATCCAAGTAATGACCAAAAAGCAAATGAACCATCAACATCAGAACAAGCACCAGCTGAGAAGTCAGAAGATACTACAGTTAAACCACTTGTTTCAGTTGGTGACACATTAGTAATTACTAAAGCTGATAAGAAAGAATATACAGTTAAGGTATTAGAAGTTTTACCAGACGGTTCAATCTATACTGACGGTGGAGACAACGGTGAAAAAATTCACATTACTTACGAACAACTACAAAAGAAATTCGGACAGTAATGTCACATAGAATATTTAAAAAGATGGTGGCGACACCATCTTTTATACATAATACATAATTTTATTTGAAAGAAAGGTGAGGACGATTGGATTCTCTAACGACATTCTTGAAAGTTGCGAAAGAACGTGGCTATCAAAACGATGAGTACAGACAAGCGAAGTCTGGACCGAAAATGATGAATTGGATGATAAATCTAGTAACTTTATTTTTAATGAGTGCACTAATTTATTTTGTATTAGGATTTATACGACCAGCTGACCCGATTGTATTGGATACTGGACCGAAAACAGAAGAAGTTGCTAAAACTACAGAAACAACACAAACGACTGCTGACCCAACTCTTTCACCAATTATGCAAAAAGCAATGGAATGGTTGAATTCTCAGAAAGACGGAACTGGTGATTTCGATTTACAGAAGATGGGGATGGATGTTGCTCGTGGAACAGTGGACGTCTCAAAAACAATTCTAGAAATCATAATGAAATCTAGTGTGTTCGTATTTATGACCATTCTTGTAATTTATCTGTTCAAGTTAGTACTAAGATGGAGACATTACGAACGAGATGTTATTGGAAACGACTTTGAAGCAGCATTATTAAAACGTCGTATTTTAGGTTCATTGAATATTTCACAACAATACAAAAATGCTGTGAAAGCAGCTAGTGGTGAGAACAATCAAGACGACCCAACTCGTCAAGGTAAAGTAGAAGCACTACGGACATTTAAGAATATGCAAGTGCACATTAATACACGTCAATCATTAAGTGGGTTTACGATTGTGAAGAACTCACGAATCTCATTCGAAGTACCAACAAATCAATTTGCGATTGATGAATTGGAGAAACTGATGAAAAACGTGAGTGACGTAGCAACACAACGAACAAACGCAAGAAGTAAATTTGGTGCGTTGGAGATTTCAGAAGACCGTTCTGTCTGGTCAGTAAGCTCGCAAACACCAGTGAAAGATAAATATTACTTTGAAGACCCTAATGCGAACAAAGATGATGGTGACTATGAATCATCATTTGGAATTGAGAACTTCAAAGATAACACTCAAAAAATTAATGAAATTAAAGAATCAGCAGAAGCATTTGCAAATCGTACTTCTGTTGCGATGGGTACATTCTTAACATCAGCGAAATATCAAGTAACATTTATTGACTTCGTGTTAAGTGCGACAACATTAACATTGAAATATGAGTGGACGTTCGACCCACAATCACCGAATGTTGGTTCACTTGACAAATCAATTGACAAGACATTCAACACGGATGGAGCTACGGTAAGTCTATCTGGGAATCAGTTAATCATTGTATTCCCGATGCCGAAGGAATATCATATTCCAATTGATGTAAGAACATTATATCTTGAAGTCTTCGGAGGTGACAAGCCAGATGATACAGATGATTAGTGGATTTTTTATGGGAATTTGGACGTGGATTGTGAAAGTGCTCACAAGCTTGTGGGTACTCATCTATTCCACAATTACAAGTCTACCGTGGAAAGAGATTGGAATGGGAGCAATCACGTTATTGATTGGGTATTTTCTATTCGAATTTCTTTTCGGTGACGATGGAATTATTTAACAAAGAGGTGTATTAAAATGAATGAGTTTGATGAACTTTTACAAAGTGAAGAACCAAGTAAGAAGAAAGCAAGTGCTAAAAAGCAAAAACAAAAAGAAGCACAGAAAAAGAAAAAACAAGATAAAACAAGTAAGTTGTTCAAGTGGGGTATGATTACAGCTGTAACCATTCTTTCGATTACAACTATCTTCTTTGGTCTAATGTACGCCGGTACTAACGTTCAGTTAGAAGAACTTTCCAAACGTAGTGGTGTGAAAACTGTTGACAAGACAGAGCAAGCACTAGAAGTGTATCGTAAAGTTGCTGATGCTGGAGACCAACAAGACATCAAAGAATCACAAATCTTAAACTTGAAACAACAATTGAAAACAACGCTTGAACAAGCTGAGAAATCTAAACAAGCAGGAACAGGACAACAAAAATTTATTGCGTCCGTTTTAAGTGAGACGCAAGCAACTGACATCATCTCAAAATTCTTTAAACTATATTTCAGTCTAGATGGTACAGCTTCGGTCAAAGGAAACAAAGACTTAGTGAAACTTTTTGGAACGGAGCAAGAAATGTTATCTCTTGATAACTTGGAGTCTCCGATGAAAGAATTATCATCTGGTGGTGAGTTGGCAACGACTCCAACGATACTGTTTAGTGGAATGCGAGGGTCAGTAAACGATTACTTTGTAATTGCGGGATTCAAAGTGAAAGATAAGATTGTACCACAAGTTTATCGTATGTCTATTAACTTGAACAGTAAAATTAAAGTAGTACAATATCTCGGTGCTTTGGATGTGAATTATGACGAAATCGTCAAAACATTAGACGAGGTGAAATCAAATGATAAAGAAAAACCAACGACTACGACAACAGTCACAACAACTGAAACAACAACGACACAAGCGAAAACTAAATCTAGCAACTAGAGTTGGGATTGTAACATTCGCTTTAATGCCACTATTTAACACTGGAGCTACAATTGTAGCTCATGCTGATACACATAAACCGTGGCAATACATTAAACGCTCGTGTGAGATTAAAGAACCAGTCAATGCGAAACAAGAAGGAAAAATTGTAAGTTCTGAGGGGGACTGGCTCACAGAAGGCTCAGAAGCATATAAGGTGGCTAAAGAAGTATTCGACACTTTGACAAAAGAATATGGGACATCTGGTGCGTTTGCTGCTGGTGTAATTGCAAATATTAAAGGTGAATCTAACTTTATTCCAGACTTGGGAGAAGGATACTGGGCGACAGGTGGAGTGAATCGATTTGGAATGAACTCGAAAAAGCCGACAAGTGGTATGGGGCCGTCCACGCAAGAACAAGAATTACGAAACAATCGTAATTTCTTCGGGGGTGGATTATTCCAGTTAACACCATATCAGAAATTTACTGAGAGTAAATGGTGGGGAATTCTAGACAAATCGAATGGATGGGCACCAGCAAACCAAATCTCAGCAATGCTTGGATTAGAGTTCTGGAATAGAACACTAGAGAGTTATTTCGTAAATGGACATCCATGGGACAAGTACGGAGGAGATAAAATCACTAAAGTAGAACAACTACTATCAACGACTGACCCGGAAAAAGCAGCTATGTACTTCATGATGTCGTATGAACGACCACAAGACCCACATCCAGAACGTATGGAATGGGCAAAACAAGCTAACGCGGTTTTCAACAAAGATAATGTTAAGGCTGACCCAAGCAAATTCAAGTTTGAATTGAAAGACAATGTTACGGTTGATGTAAGTAAGCACACTGAGAAGAAACATGACGATTGTGAGAAAAAATCATCGACTGGTAAACCAGCTGACTGGGGTAACGATGGTAAAGGTGTTTATCCAAAAGACGCACCGACAATGTTCAATGCTGACGACATTCCAGACTCTGTAAAAGAATTCGTGCTAGACCCACGAAAAGTAGGAATGCATTACAAAGACCCAGAGGGTTGGACAAATCCGGGTAATCAATGTGCACATTTTGCATCATCATTCTTATATGCTTTATGGGAAAAAGACGGTCAGCGTAATCCAAACGCTACCAGTGGCGCTGGTATCAACGAAGGCGGATTGTTTGCTGGATTATATGCTAAAAAATATGGTGCTGACAAGACGACTAAAACACCAAGTAAGGGAGCTATGGGTAGCTCAATGAGTGCAGCTGCAGGTTTCGACGCACTGTACGGACACGTGTGGATTGTATGCCACGTATTTGAAAACGGTGACATCTTGGTGGCGGAACAAAATGTAGCTCGTGGTAATGTTGGTTCCGGTTATGCAAATGGTACAACAAACGCTTGGCACTATCGTTATATCACAAAAGAGACTCAAAAAATAATGGACGCTGACTATTTCACACCAGCGGATGTGGGATATAAACCAAGTGAGAAAATTACAAAATAGAATAAGAAAGTAGAGGACTAAAGCTATGGGTAAGAAATGGAAAATCTCGTTAATTGTTGGAGCATGTGTTTTAACAGTTGCGACAATTATCTTCTTCGTGGTGAAAGGTGCTACTTCTGATGAAAAGAAAGCACCGGGTGAGCTTCACGTAGTTGAGGTTAACAACGGTGCTTCTTCCACAGAAGCGAGTAACTCAGTAGCAAGCGTAGACGTAGATGGTAAAACGAATGATGGTAAATCAAATAACGGCACAAACACAGAGACTAAAACAAAAAGTGCAAAAGAAATAGCAAGTGAGTATTTAAAGAAGTTCGACGATAGTAAATTTTATGATGGATTGAGTAATGAACGAATCGAGGAACTAACAAAAGCTCGTCATATTGAAGAAGCTATCAAGTTGAAATCAACACTCGTCATTTCAAGGCATCCACAAAATGAAAAGGATGACGACCAATATACACACGCAATCATTGTTGATAAGAACTTACAAGCGGATAAAGAAGTAAATTATGATGGCGTTAAGAATGGTATTTTAGATAAATTACACAAAGCATATAATGATTTAGCTAAAATGTCTAAAACGTCAGCATCTGCATTTGACATAGAAGGTATTGCAAATGACTACTTCTATCGTGTACAAAATGGAGTCATGTCGTTTATACGCTGGTCTGGTAATGATTGGAAAATGGACGATAGCTCATTAAAAGTATATCAATATGATGGTGACGTGTATCAATACACAATCGCTTGGAAGAAAGATGGTAAAGTAATGGGTTATATGCTGGGTACTTATTATAATACACCAAAAACAACTGAGTTAGTATCATTCTCTATGACACAGGCTGGGTCTGAGAGTAACTACGCACAAAGGGAACGAGGAGCAATCAAATGAGCAAGAAATTAATAGTATTGATTGGAGCACTCTTTTTAATAGGGTGCTCTAAACCAACAGAAAATAAAAATCCAATAAATATTGCAACCAATGACAACGAATCAAGTGAAGTAGTGAGTGAAAAAATTGATTCAGAAGTAACAACAGTTAGAGCTGAACCGCTACCACAAGGTGACGTGACATACACTGGGACTAAGAACGTCGCTGAGCATAAAGAAGAATTCTTAAAATTGTTAGTGGACTTGTATGATATGAAATTACAATCAAAAGACGAGTTGCTAGACAAACTTGACAAATTGAAAGAATATGATGTGACTATCAACGTAGATGACTTGGTTAAATTATACAACTATACATCTGATGGTGATGTGAAACGAATTGTGACAGCTTCGTCACGAGTATTATCAAGTGAAGTGAAAGATAATAACTTTAACATTCAATTGAGATTTGCTCAATCTCCAACATACGGTGAGAGTGTAGAATCAATTAGCAAACGTTTATACATCATGCTAGAAACGAACGATGAGTTACCAATTCGTGAAGTGACTTACACATACGATGAAAGTGCCAAAAAACTTGATTTAATCACAAAAACTTGGTTATTTAATCAGTAAAAATCATGTACATAGGTATATGAAATATGTTATAATATAAAGGTAAACTAAAAGAAAGGACATGTCGAGATGAATTTTATTAAGAAATTTTTAAACGGAACTAAAGAGTATTTATTCACATCTCAAGACGGTTCAATCATCTGGTTAGCACAAGAGACTTGGGCATTTATCAAGGCTGCTTGGAAGGGAATCGGAGAACGATTAAACAGTCTTCAAATGGAACGTGAGAGTCGACACTCGCACGACGAAGACGATGACGTGTAGTGGGTGACTGACTATGAGTGAACAAAATAAACTAGCGAAGTTTAACTTGAAATCTGTAAACATTCTAGCTGAGTCGAAACACCGAACAATGGAAATTGAACCATTAAAGAAGATTACAATGGATGGAATGATTTCAACGCAACGACTGTTATTCGGGACGTTCATCTATCTTGGATTGATGATTATATTAATTGTGTACTTATTAGGTGACGGTGCACGAGCTAAATATGTTTGGCTTCCATTATTAACACTAGGAATATCAATCACGGTCATCATGGCGAACTATTTAATCTCGTCACGTGACAAATCAATGTTGAGTTCTGTTGCTATTCTATTATCAGACCGTATTTTTGAGAACATGAGACGTAAGTCGAAACGCAAGGGTGACTTGAAATCTATTGGTATTGAGAAATTCGACGACAAAACGGGACTGGTCGTGTTCAGAGATGGACGGATTGGTAAGGTGTATGAAGTTGAAGGAACGTTATCACGGTCAACATTACCAGTTGTTGCGAATCAGACCGCAATTGTAAAAGCACAGTATTTGATTGCACGTTCTGCTACATCGTACGAAAAGTTAATCTTGTCTATCAAACAAGTAAACTTACGAGAACAGCTAGCAAAATTAGAAGAATATAATCAACAAGCAAATACTGGGAGTATGAGTGATGAATGGCGTCGATACATGATTCAATTAATGTATAATTACATTAAAAATGACTTAGACGGTCAGGAAACGACAGTCACACAAGTATTGGTATTGTCGGATTTTGATAAACAATCATTTGAGAATACTGAGTTTGAATTTATGAGTGCTGTCGACCAAGGTATGTATTCTAGAGCGAGAGCAATTACAAATCGTAAAGAGCTTGTTGAGAAACTAGCTCCAATCGCAATGCTATCGAAGGGAGGTCAGTCGACAAATGGAACTATTCCAAAAACTGTTCAACAAAGAAAAAAACAAAAATAAAGACAAAAAAGATTTAACAACAAATCAATTTCTAACAGAACCGACTCCATATCGATTTACTCCGTCATTCATTAAGCATAATGGATTGTACGCAGCGATTGTAAAATTATACATCAAACAAGGTACGAACCGTAACATGTCGTACACTGAGATTCTTGATTTCGTACCAACATCAACAATCACTGGCGTGGACATTCATTTTATGGTTGATGACGTGTTGATTAAAGATGATGAGAAGAATAAAATCATCACAAACAACTCATCTATCAACTTAGCGATTATCAAAGATGACGACCGCAACGCTCGTAAGAAACAAGAGAGTGGTAAAATTGAAGAAACGCAAGATAAGAAAATCTTACGTGAGAGTGAACAAGCTGACTACTTAGCTTATCAATCGATTATCGGTAACTCTGAACCAGTTGCTGTGTATCGCTGGTCACTTCTTATAATTGGAGAATCAATGGAATTGGTGGATGAGCAAATCAGACAACTAAACACACGTTTAGCAAAATCACATGATGGTGCAGTGTGGGATTCATTACCGGGTGAGCAAGCTCAATTGTTTGAGAATTTATTTGGTGGTGTTGATAAAGACCGTTTTAATAACACAACGTGGGGTAGCAACTATGCTGGTCTAAACGTATCCATGAGTGCTGGTTTACTAGACGCTGGTGGAATTCCGATTGGTAAGGATGTGTACTCACCAGCTCATTCAACAGCATTCTTCGACTTTGAACTTGGAACACAATCACAAGCGATAGTTTCAATGCCGAAAAATGCAGCGTTACCGATGTATTATAAAGAAAACGAAGAAAATCAAATCTCAGCGAGTTCAATTATTGCTCAAACAGCAGCAAATCACATTGTAATGGCTGGGCATAGAGCACATCACATTGTGTTAAATGACTTTAATTACTTTGAACCGAATATGTTCTATCGACCACAAGAGAGCGCACAAGTGTTTAAACACTATGATGTATCGAAGGTGACGATTAACTTAATGCAAGGTTTCGGAGAACTTTCAGACGTACACAACGCATATCATCGCTTACGTCAAAAGATTGTAAACGTGTTTAACATCATGCGTGACCTAGAATTGACAGATACAGACGAAAGTATTATAATGGGTGCACTTGAGAAAACTTACACAAGCTTGGGATATTGGTCAGCGGAAGCAGATATATTCCCAGAGCGTACAAATATCGTTGAGATTCAAAATCCACAAATCTACATGACAGCGACGGACTTCTTAAACAAGTTCACTGTGCGTGTACGTGAAGCGTTGACGACTGGATTGCTTAATAAAGCAGACCGTGCGGATACGTTAAAAGAGCTGTTGGATACAGCTTTATCATCGTATCGTTCAGTTGTGGGTCGACACACGTCGATTGAGTCAACGGACGCAATTCAAGTGTATTATGATTTTTCAACAATACATGATATGAAACTAAAACAAATCCAATACATCAACATGCTTGAGTACATTGTACACACTGCGAAGCGTGGAGACGTCATTGTCATTCACGGTTATGATTCATTATATGAGCAAGTATCACGAATGGGATTTGATACAATTGACGCAGCAAAAGAACGTGGAGTTCGATTTATCTTCGCATTCGATTGTATTTCATCAACTCCAAACGCTAAAGGTATTAAGATGAGTGATATGTTCAACATGCAAGGTACTTATTATGCAGACTTAGATGTGGACGTTTCATGGTCAGTCATTGGACGTTCATTGCCAGCTGACGTGGATAAAGTACAAAAAGCATTAAATACAGATTTAAGTACACATATCATTGAGAGTATGCAAGCTAAATTCGACCATCAAGCGTTGGTACATAGACGTATTGGTCAAGTAAATAGCTTCGTACATTTTAATCCAGTAATTTAGAGAGAGGAGCGATAATTGAAATGTTTGAAGATTCAAGTAAACGAACAAAACAAATATCCAATAATGCAATTACTATTGCGGTTTGCATCATCATTTCTATATTGTCAATCTTCTTCGTATTTATTGGAACATTGAAATATAACGGAATGGTCGCACGTTCATCAAGTCCAGTCGGAACTGAGATGACATTCACTCGTTCAAATGCGAAAGTGAAGATTAGTGGATTGTACACAGATAAATCGAAAAGTGCGTTAGTGATACGTATTTCACCAGAAGATGACGCACAAACAAAATTACCGTTTAAGGGTACGGACTACAAGGTATATCTGACTTCGAAGTCATTAGACGGATACAAAGAAGCAGATATTATTTTTGGTAAGATATCCACCGATGGTGACATGTTCTTGGTGATTCCTAAACCATCGGATGAGATTTATAACGTGTTCATCATGAATACAAAATACTTAGCGGTTGACAACATCACAACGAAACAAGGTGCTAAGAGACAGAACGATGATGCGTCTAATATTCAAGATTTAGACGAAGGTGCTGAGAATAACTTGAAGACGTCGATTAGTAAAGCGATTTCAAGTTATAAATACGACCCAAGTGGGAAGAATGCGAAAGAATTCGTAGTTGACGACAACCACTCAGACGTAATTTCATTCCGTGTCACAACAAATCCAGCTTTAGAAGATGAAGCACATAAACCAATAGTGTTGGATACACAGCTTGTAACGGATGGTAAAGAATTTGACTTCAAGTCATTCTTCAACATCGTATTCAAGCAATCAGTTGTGAATACATTAGAAAAACAATATGAAGCAAACAAATCAACAGTATTACAAGTTGAAGAAGCTTTAAAAGAAGCGAAAGAACGTGTTTCTCAAAATGCACAGGATGCAGACGCGGTTAGAGCGGTTGAGAAACTAACAAGTGAGTTAGAGATATTACAACGTGAGCAAGCAAACTTAGCAAACAAACATTCTCAATACTCGAATCTACAGTTTGCAAATAGTATGTTCTCGAATTTACAAACAAAAGCGATTGTAGTAGATACTAACTGGAAAGGAAAATAGCATGGCTGAACAATTATGGGATAAACTCAAAGATGCTCCGAGTTTCTGGAATGCTTGGACTGAGTATAATAAAGAAATGGCAGAATCGTTACAATTACTAAACGAATCTCCATATCCGATTCTCGGTCGTGATTCAGAAATTCAGCAAATTTATGACATATTAGAACGACCACGTACACCAGTAGCGTTGCTACTCGGACAAGCTGGGGTTGGTAAATCAGCTGCGGTCGAGGAGTTCGCAAGACAATTGAATAATCGAATAAATCCGAACTTGAAAGTGAAATACTTACTAGTATCACTTCAAATTGGTAAGTTGAAATCTCTTGGAACATCAAATTTACAAGCAGCATTATCATCAATGTTGAGTAAGTTAAAAGAGATGGAACAACTCGCTCAATTAACGTTGGGTGACAAAAGCATACGAATCGTATTATTCATCGATGAGGTGCACATGATTGTAACCATTTTTGGTCCCGGAACTAAAATTGGTGGTGACTTACTAAAAGCAGAACTAGCACGTACACCAATTCGGGTGATAGCAGCGACTACACGTCGTGAGTACGACTCTACAATCGCTGTTGACAGACCGCTTGCGGAACGTTTTAAAAACGTAGAGATGAACGAGTTACCAAAAGAAGTAGTTCTCCAAATCTGTAAAGCTTGGTGGTCGAAGATTGCTCCAATGTATACGCTACCATCAGATAGCGTATTGAATCGAACATTAGACGCAAATGCGATGTATCGTGCAGAAGAAGCTGAACCACGTAAATCATTGGATTTACTAGAAGACTTTGTGAGTTATTGTAAACGTACAGGTAAGACAATCACTGACCAAGTGGTTGATGGAATCTTTGAACGAAGATTCTCTATTAGTTTGACACTTCAAATTGAACCAGCAAGTATCTATCAAGAAATTGCGAGTCGAGTGAAAGGTCAACCATATGCTTTGGAAACATTGAAGAAATTAACACAATCGTTGGTATTTCGATTAGACCCAACGTCTGACAAACCACTTGCGACAGCATTGTTCACTGGTTCGACCGGTACTGGTAAGACGGAAACAGCGAAAGCAATCGCTCATGCGATGTATCCGGGTAAGAAAATGTTAGTTATTATGAACATGCCAGACTTTAAAACACCAGAACACGACGTATTATTCCGTCGTAACTTAGGTGAGATTGTTCGACACCAACCAAGTTCAGTAATTGTATTCGATGAGTTGGAAAAAGCTCACGCTCAAGTTTTAGACTCACTACTAGCAATTCTCGATGAAGGTATTGTGAATTTTACGTCAACAAACCGTGAGGGTCAAGAAGAAGTCAACAGAGTTTCATTACGTAACACGGTGATTATCGCAACGACCAACGCTGGTCAAGATGTGTTTAAGAACGATGCTAAATACTCATCTCGTGGTTCTATGGTAGTAAGTGGTGACGAAAAAGCAAACGAATTAATTCGTAAAGCTGAAACAGAGCGACTAATCGTTGCAATTCGAGAAGAATTAACTGGTGGAGTATTCAAACCAGAACTTGTAGCTCGTTTCAATCGTATCGTACCATACCGTGCGTTGGATGAAGAAACATTCATACGAATTGCAGAAGCTCAGTTATATCAATTAGCTGAGAAATTTAAAACCATGCGTGGTATCAACGTTACGTATAACAAACCAGTACATTGGAAAACAGATGAGGATTCACGTTATCCATATACTACATTCGACACAGCACTATATATCGCTTTCGTTCGAGCAAAATCGGATGATAGTTCACAAGGTGCTCGTAAGATTAAGAACGAAGTGGATTCAATCGTGTACGATGCAATAGTTGATAGTATTATCGACAATCCACATAAGAAAAACTTTAAGGTAGAAATTAGTAAGGATTCTAGCATTTACGTTAAGGGTGCTGGAAAAGAAGTAGGGGGTGTAATAGTACATGCGTATTAATTTCAAAAAGATATTTGCAGTAGTTGCGATTCTGGGAATCGGTGTATCAACTTTTACACCTTTGACTACTTATGCTGTCGATAACAGCAACGTCTCTATCACAGGTGGAGGTGATGGTAATAGCGGTGGTGTTTATAAAATCGACTCGTTCATCTCGCAGAAGTCTCAGGACGAAGCAAATGCAATGTTAACTGACAATCCAGACCAAGTTGCTAGTATTTTGACAACAGTTCTTCAAAATCCAAAAGCTGCTTTAGAATCAGAACAATATCGAGCTGTGGTGAATGCGTTTAAAAATGCACCAGCAAGTGTTGTCCAAGCGGTGAAGAACTCGAAAAGTTTGGGGAAGAATGTTATTGCAACATTACAGAACAACCCAGAATTGAGACAAACATTGAGTCAGCTATTCAAAGACTCTGGGAACTTCTTCGAGAACGTTAACCAACTGATTGACGTTCGTGATAATCAAAGTAATGGTAGTCAAACTGTTTCATCTGGAGTAAATGGTACACCTAGTGTATTACAATCAACAATGTACCAGACATTACTACCATCAATTATCTATAGTAGGTCACAAGCATCTAATTCAGCTGGTGCAACAGTAGTGAGTTTGGCAGACATCGAGAAATACGGTGTCTATGTGGAAGGAACTAACAACCCTCAACGATATGGGTTTGTTACCAAGCAGAATAAGACCCAACCAGAAGGTGCACAATTAGCGAACTACTTGTTAGCATTGTATCATTATGACTATTTAGTACCAGTACCGAAAGATTTAAATGGTGGGAATCCAGTTAGTACGTTCTTTAACAAAGTAGTACGTTGGGCAACTGGTACTAGTGTACCAGAGTATACACCAAGTAGTATCGCTCTTGGGATGGCAGCGTTCTTCGGTTCAATCTATGACGCAGCAACTTCATTCTTGAAACTCGTATTTGAAGGTGTTAAATCACTGAACTGGAACTTTATCTTCGGATTCACAAAAGAAGGTCAAGCGACCGGATTCATTGGTAGCATCATACAAACAGTATCCGAGAAATTAGGATTCTCTAGTGGACTACTACAAGCATTGAGATACTTCATCATTACGATTATCTTCATATCATTTGTTATATTTGTAATGGTGGCTATGGGTGCTCGTTCAAGAACTCGTATCCGTAAAGGTTTAATTAACTTTGTGGTACGCATTGTGGTAATCTTTGTGTTTATCCCAGTTTCTGGTAAATTCACTGATTTGATTGGTGAGATGGCGTCTGGTATAACAGGTGACTTTTCAACTCCATCACGAGTAAACTCAATGTTCGTATTGGATACATTGGACTGGGCAGCAACGACTAACTTGTCACTTGCTCCAATCACAAATGCAAGTCCATCAACAAACACGCTTGACATATTCAAGGGGACATATGAACCGACTTTTGATAACGTTCAAAAGTTAACACAAAGCGTAATAAAACGTTCAGAAGTAGCTGGGTTAACAACGGATAAAACTTCTGCTGCTGACTTATTAAATAAGGTAAGTAGTCGTGAAGTAGTGAGTGTAAATGCTTACTTTGCACGAGTATCATCTGCACAAAGTGTAGGAAGTAGCTCAATTGCAGCAAGTAACTTACCAACAAACATTAGCTCATATCGAAATCCAGATGGTTCGGAAGCTAAAATTAATATTCCATTCGAGAATATTAAACCAGCGTTCTTGAGTACAAAAGAATCAAGTGATGATGAAGAAGGCTCAAGTAGTAGTGATTCATCACTTGCGATTTACAAATGGCAAGTGAATAGTGGTTCAAAAGACTCATTGGTGGAACTTGACTCTAAAGCTAAAATGGTAGTAGAACCAGTTCGTTGGTATAACTTAGATACTTATATCTATGGTGCTCGATTACCAGACACTATGGCTAAAGAACATGCGAATTACTCAAACTATATTAACGCATCTGGGACATCTCAATTGAATGACCCACGCTCAGGCAAGGCTGCTAGTGACGCATTAAAGGACTCATTAATTGCGAACGCAAACATTATAGCGTTATATAACCAATATGCAGGTGTGGCTAAAATTACACCGGGTGGAGACCCATCATTATCAACACAAACTGTAGCGTTCTTACTTCAATCAGAATACTCAAATGGTTCATTAACATACCGTGGATACAACACGATTGCAAGTAAGACAGGTGAAACGAAAAACACTGGGGTGAATGGTAATGCATTCGTTCGTTACACAATTCCAAACTCAGGTGACACAGACTTAATTAGTAAAGTATTCTCACTTCTAACACTATGGATGTGTTCGGCTGTAGTTGCAGTATATGCTTTAATTTGGGTTCTTAAAGGGCCGATTATCTCAACATTGTTAATTACAGGTAAGAGCTTCTTGAAAGCAGCAGTTACTGGTGACATTACAGCAGCGATTAAATTCGTGGCAGGGGATGCAGCAATTAAATTCTCAGCTACATTCGCAGCAGTCGGAACGTATATGACGTTAGGTATCATGGGTGGTATTATTAATGCAATTCAAGGATTACCAACTTCATATGTGAATAATAACTGGGTAGCTAAAATCCCGATTGTAGGAGATTTCATTAGCTCAGTATCAGCGTTAATCGGTGGTATGTTCATCTGTACGTTATTAACACTAGCTCTTGTATGGCCGATTATGAGATTGAATCTCGGTGGTCGTGGTAAAGGTAAGAAACCATTATATGCTGGATTCTTGGGAATCTTCATCATGATTCCATATATCTTATTCGAAGCATTAGATGAATACTTAGAAATCATCTACCAACGTGTATATGGAAAATCTCGTTCACGCACATTCGGTGCTAAACTTCGTAATCAAGCTGACCCAATCGACCAGAAGAAACTTGTTGGCAACTTAGCTAAGAACACAGCTACAGTAGCAGCAAAAGCAGGACTTGCAACAATGACAGGTGGTGCTTCAACTGCTGTAACAAGTGCGTTGGGTGGAGCTGGAGCAACGTTAGCAGCACAAGCTGGTAAGACAATGTTAGGTGCTAAATCAGCAGCAAACCGATTCGGTGGTAACATGGTTGATAAAGTAGCTAACTTCACAGGTGCTCCGACTGGAACTGGAAAAGATGGTATGTTACGTAACTTGGCTAACGGTCTTAAATCAAATGCTGCCGGATTAGCAGATGAAGCTAGTAAGGTACATGTACCAACTCTAGCAGAAGCGTACCAAGAACACCGTGACCAAAACGCATTCGAGAAAGCTGACAACGTAGAAGCTATCAGACGTGCAAACCGTGAATCTGGATTATCAGTATCACAACGTGTAGAAAATCAATACGAGCGTGATAGAATTGAGAAAGAGAAAAACAGATTGATTGATGCAGATGGTGCTACAGCAATCAAGAATATTGATGAATTAGCGGCTTCTCTCGCATCGGCACAAGCTGCGGAGGATGCTAAAAAAGCGACGACGGAATCAAATGGAACTTACACACCAACTGGTAAGGCTGGACGTACTCGTAAGCAAGTCGACGGTAGTCGAATCACTGCTGGAAATGTTAAAATTCAGACACAACAAGTTACTGCTGAGGGTGGAAGCTCAACTACAATTAAAGCTGACAACTCAACACTCGAATCTGTTTCAAGAGATGGCTCAATGACGGGTGCTCCAACAACAGTTCAACGAGACGGAAGTGTAGCACAAGCTGAGCAAATGGCAGCTCGTCTAAATCAAGCGGTAGCTGGAATCGAAGAACGTATTAACGCTCGTAAAGACGTTTACGTAAGTGATGATGAACGCAAACGCTTAGACTCTAGCAAAGCGGTCGCAAACCGTGAAGCTATCATGAAGATGCAAACATCCATGAACGAAACGATGAAAGCATTCGATGAAACAGCACAGAAACTTGCAAAAGCTCACGAATTACGTAAATCTTACGAAAATGACCAAGAAAAAGTTGACAAGATTGATAAGTATATTAACAGTCTTCAAAGTAATAACGACAATCTAAAAGCGAAATTAACTCAAATCACATCTGTTGCTGACAAGCAATTGGATAGACGAGTGAAACTCGACATTGATAATGAGAAAATCGCAGCTACGATTGATAAGTCATTAAACTCAGGATTTACTGGTGCGATGAGACACGCAGCTACAGCAATCTCCGACTTAGCGAACAATCGTGACAATGCTCAAGCATTACGTGATGATTGGGATAGACGTGTAGCAAACAAACCAGAAAGCGACGCTGATTATCAAGCTCGCATGGAAAAAGCTAATACGCAAAACGACGCAATGTCAAGTGAATTAGCTCAAGAGTTAGTTAACGAAGTACGTGGATTACGTGAAGAATCTGAGTACACTAACGACTTGTTAGTAAACGAAGGAATTAGACGTTAACGAAACTGAATAATTTTGTAGCACGATGTAGTAAAGTACACGTGCTACAAAATTTTATATAAAAGAAAACTTTACAATCAACATTCACATGTTGTATAATATGAATATATCATTAAATAAATAAGGAGTGTGAAAGCACATGCAACCAATTATAACTATGCTTCAAAAATATACATCTCAGATTGAGTTAGTAGGTAATGCAATCATTACATTATTAGTAGGATTCTTTACAATTAAGAACTTCATCAAATTCTTGAAAGCAATGGATAAAGGAAACCGTAACGACGCAGTTAAATCATTTGCATGGATGGCGGGAATCATTATCGCTGGTATTGTTGGATGGGGAGGAATTAAGTTACTTGTTACAAACTTAGCTCCATCGTCAGACATTCTACCACGTGGTTAATAAGTGAGTGATTCTAAATGAGTACTTACTATATTAAGATGGACTTTGATGAATTAAAACCGAAAGTGCAAGAAGAATTCTTAAAACTTTTCGACTCATCGAATTACAAAAAACATATCATGGCGAAGTCAGATTCCGCTATTATTATTTCATTACCGTTATTCACATTACTAGAATACGACTTCGAGGACACTCGTGCGTATCATAAGAACTTGAAAATTACGTTAATTGAAAAAAGCGACAATCCTAAATCCAAGATGAAATCAGTCATTGAAGCTCTTGGTACACGCTCTGCTGAGTATGATAAATTGGTGAGAACTATACGATTTTAGGCATACCTAAAAATACAAAAAACCTATCAAACGATATTCTAAACATACACTATGTATGCTAGTAGTATCGCTTGATAGGTTTATATTATATTTTATTTTATTTTATTTTATTTTATTTTATTTTATTTTATGAGTGTGTATGTGAACTACTCTCACCTATATTATTGCTCAGAGATGAGAGCTTCTTGGGTAATATGCTTACTTATTAATTTGTTGACAAACTAACAGAGGTTACATAAATTCACCAAGCTATCCCCGTAGTTCCTACGGTTTTATTTTTATTGTTTCTACAATTTTCATAATATACTAAATCCTTACATCTCATCAACTGGGAGGTGTGGATTTACGGGTCATTTGTTAAATATTTTATATTAGTTATTGTTTACGCCAAACTCAGATGATACACCAAACGTGTCAGACTCGTGTAATTGATAGATTACAGAATCTTCTTTTGAATGTGCTCGTACAAAGTTTTCAAAACTTTGTACAGATAAGTGACGTAAGTTTCGTTGTGCTCGCATGGCAGTGATGTCATCGTCTGACAATGATGCTTCCACAACTTTGTCCTCATCATAGTTTCCTTCCACAACAAGATAATCATATTTTCTACGTGGTGCAGAAATCATTGAGTTTGTATCCGTAGCGAATAACAATGTCTCACCATCTTCATTTGTAATCACGAATCCTTGATTAGGTACGTCGTGATATAATTTGAATGTTTCGATGTGATACTTTTTACCACCAAGCTCGATGTCGAAATGAAATCCATGCTCAGTGAAAATGTTTTTTAACGGTACTTCAAATTTGAATCGTGAGTTGTTTTTCAACTTGATAAACTCAGCGACGTCACTATTACAATGAAGACCTTCTCTTAAAACCCACGGTCTATCTTTATAAATTTTGGACAATGTAGGTACTTTAATGTGGTCTCCATGACGGTGAGTGATGAAGATATGTTCAATCCCCATCACTTTCTCGCCAAGTTTGTCGAATGTTAAACCACAATCAATGAGTAGTTTGTCGTCGATTACGACCGCATTACCAGTACTACCAGTCCCGATAATATCTACTTTAAACATGTTATTATAACACTTCCGCAATTAAGTAGTAGATTTTACCGTTGTCCCCACCGAATGACATAGATTTTAACTTAGCTTCGATTGGTTCTGGATTTTCGATTAAGTCTTCAATGTTACGTTGACCTAAGAAGTCTTCTAAAGCAATTACTTTCTTAGCACGACTTTTAGCAACTAGTCCGTCAATTACTTGTTGAGTACGTTTCACTTGGTCTTCACCAATTTGTTTGTTCTCAATTTGTTCACGTAATTGTTTGATATTCTTTTCTTGACCATATTTAACTGATAAAGTACGGTCGTCGTCTTCTGCAGTTAATGGTGGTAATGAAAGTGAAGATACACGGAAGAATAAATCTTCTCCATTGAAGTTGTATTGGAATCCGATATTAAAACGAACACCTTTGAATTCTTCAAATTTTGTTAATTCCACTGTCTTACCATCTAATTCACGTGATTGTGCAGCACTAATTAATTTAACGAATTGTGTGTAGTTACCACCAGTTCCGATGTTTGGAGAGAATGACCCAACCTCAGCATCATCAGTTGGTACGAAGTAAGTGATTTCAACTCCACCGTCTTCACCAGCTTCTGCAATAGCTTCGTTTAATACGTCTACTGCGTTCTCAACTGTTGTTCCCGGTAAGATTGCTTCTAATACCTCAGAAGCTGCATTGTATAATTCTTCGTCTGGTTCGTAAGTACGAGATTCTTCAATCCATTTCATTGTGTTTAACGGAATAGTACAAGCTCCTCCGTCATCTGCTAAAACTGCGAATGTGAAACGTCCGCTTTTATCGTCGAATAATACTGTAATTAATGTTCCTTGTTTTTCAATTGCTGTCATTTTTTATATATCCTCTCTAATTGTAAATTTTTGTTTGATTTCTTTTATTTTGTTTATCCGTACTTGTTCGAATTATACCTTGCGGTTGTCTTAAACTCCTTTCTTTCGCTCGAACTAACGATTGATGATGTAGTTGTTTTCTTTCAACCACATCTATATTATAACTCAAATACTCACTCCGTGTACAGACCTAAATTGAAAATTTTCGGTCGAAATCACAATATGTGGTATATTAGTTTAATAATCTCATCTACAGATTGTTATTGTGAATTACTTCACAATTAATTCGTAAGTCCACACACTAGACTCAACGTAAAAGTTTTTAATAGTGATTTTGACATACCATCCGTCATTAGATTGAACATCCCAAATAGCTTCGTAGTTCCCAAATCTATGGTCGAACCACAATTCATCAATATCGTCTCGAGTGCCAAGCCAAGCAACGTCTCCGATGATACGATTTACTAAGTCATCAGATAATACACCATCTCTAAAAATTACATTTTTATTTCCAATGTAGTCGAAAAAGTTGAGCAAAGCATCCATCATGTTCCATTGTGCTGCTTTATCGTAATGTCGCTCACTAGAATTATCGTTACAATCTACAAATTGAATTTTACCACCTAATTCATAAGTACTTAAATTTACATTCATGTATAATCAGTCCTTTCTGTTTAATCTAATAGCGTAATGTCATCAGCCAAGACAACTGTCATTGAATATGTTTCAATAGTACTAGATGTGTATGATTGAATTACAAAATTAAGATAGAAACATAACGTTCCATCTTCACATGAAATTCCATCTTTTTTACTATTTACGGTACGTTTGCTCACCGTCATTCCGAGACGACCAGCATTTTGAGTGTATAACTCATCATAGTGCGTATAAGTCTCTCGTGTATTCAGTTTTGGTGATGCTTCCATAACCACATCTCGCAGCCACATATCGTATCCTTTATGTTCAAACAAAAACTCAGCTATTACATGTAAGTTCCCGACCCAAGTACATAGAACCTCTGACGCAGTGATTAAATCAAAATCCTCAAACCCGACAACTTCCGATTTGATTAGTTTGTGGTCTTGATAGTATTTTAGCACACCAATTAATTTATTTATCATAGTGTCAATCCCCCATTAATTTAACATCTTAATATTGTCTACATTTGTAAACGTCATTGAGAATCCTCGAATCCCACCATTGAATAAATTTTGATGTGTTAGTGCAATTTCATACACAGTCGTGCAGTCATCACATAAAATAATGTCCTTGTCTTCTGTTTTACGTTTACTAATCATCAGACCAATGTGCCCAATATCTTCTAAATACAATCCGTCATAATCCGTATATTCAGTTTTATTCACAAATTTTGGAAATGTGTCAATTACAGTATCAACAATCCATCGGTCAACCTTGTAGACGTTGAACATAATTTTGAGTTCTGAACTTTGCGTTCTAATCCAATTACAAAAGACTTCTCCAATGTGCATTGAATCTACGTCTTGAATCATAGCAACTTCAATCTTGTTAGCTCGATGATTTTAAAAACTACAATATTTTTACTTATTACATTATCCATAACCATGTACTCCTATTCATCATCTTCTAAGTCGTCTCTATCCAAGTCTAGCAATGTCGCCATGTCGTATACTCGAAATTTGTACTCCCATGGGTCATGGTATGCATGTACCACACCACCATTGTGACATTTTCTAACTGACAGACTACCACTTAAGTGTGTTGTGTTCATATCGGTCGGCATATGTTCGTTTTCTTGATTCATGGTTGCGATATAGAAATTATCACCAACAATGAGTGGAATCTCACATAATTCATGCCATTCATCAATGCCAATTAGTCGATATTGAAGTTCTACAAATGTATTGTGAAAAATTTCACGAATATTTGATGCATCAATATCATTTTTAATTACATCATATTTATTTGAGCACCAATCCAGAAACATGTCAAAAATCTTTTCTGGTGAGGTGTACTGTGTAATAAATGCGTATTTATCCCACGGAGTACCCACACGTTCAAATTCAACGACCAAACTGTTTTGCTTAATGTCTTTTAATTTCATCCTAAATCCTCCATTAATTACCAAATCCATCTGAGATATTACTTACCATCACCTCTGAAAACAGATATTTGTGCTGGATGTCATTTTCTTCTTTCAATGTACGAATAGGACGTACTGTCAATTCACCTCGGAGATAAGGTGTTTGTACACCAACTTGCGTGATTTCAGCGGAATCAGTAATCGTCCCAATGTATACTGAGTTTTCAATGACCACCGGAACAACTGTCGTATCACCATATTCACTATAATACAACAACTCATTCATGATTGTAGTCATTTTAATCTCTAAATCATGTTGGTCTATATCTTTTTTGATATCGTCGTTAAGTTTTGCACACCATTTTAAGAATAGCTCATATAATGTACATGTTGGCATTATTGGTGCAGTAAAAACATACTTATTCTTAGCGTTTCCAATTTCTTCAAAGATGTAAATGCGGTCGAATTCTCTTGTTGTCATTTGTTAAAATCCTTTCTTTCCATTATATAAAGTATGCTCCAAAGAATGTGGATATGCCACAATCATTCTAAATGTGCGTTCACTGGTCACGATGTCATCTAAAAACTGGTCATAAAACTTGATGTTTAGACCACCACTTAATGTACCTACATGTGTGAACGGAGAGTACCCTAGTACGTTAGTGTACCCAACTGTACCACTAAATTCAACACCATGTAGCTTAGTTGAAAACTCACCCTCACATTTATTTAGGTATTGATGTCGTGTCTCACCTGTTTGTTGGTCAATATCTTTCTTGACGACAGACCACAAATTGCTATTATTGAAGATACTTTCAGTGTCTTCGTCCAATCCACAACACCATTTCATAAAATCATGATAAATGTCTGTAAGAAATTCCCCAGAATCTTCTTCCGCAAAGAATGTGAAAGTATTCACAAAGTTATCTTCTTCCAAAAATGTCACAATAAGTTCGTTGTCTTTAATTTCCATAAGTTTCCTCCTAGATTGAGTAGAGCGGTGAATCCACGCTATTAGTTATTAAATTCGTTTGCAAAAAATACTTCTATATTCTTTTTCGCACGTGTTAGTGCAGTATATGATAAGTTCGGTTTCTTCGCAATCCATTCGTCTTTCGACGTTAAGTAATAAACGACGTTGTCCCACTCTGAACCCTGAGATTTGTGCACAGTCATTGCGTATCCTAAATTCATACGCACGAACGGTACACGTTGTGCTCTCACGTTAGCAGTTAATAGTAATTCAGAAATGTCATTGCGGTCAACAGTCTTCAACCAACGATTCATTGCTTCCATGACACATTCTTTCGTTTCGCCAGTAACTTCTGAGCGTACGTATGCGTATACTAGTGAATTGCGTCGTACGAGAGCGTCATGTAATTTGCTTGTAGCAAACTCACTCTCGTCGAATGAGAACGTCTCTAATAGTTTCAACCAAGCGTCTTGTCCAGTTAATACTTTTTCCACTTTGAATAACTCAGAGTTGTAAAAACTTGAGATTAAATCCGTTTGACCGAACACGTTCGACATCGACACTAATTTCTCACCCGGACTCACGATTCCAGTGTATCCCAGTTCCGTACGAATGAACTCATTTAGTGCGTTCACATTCTTGTTTTGGAATGATAATACAACGTCAGCGTTTAGCAATCTACGTGTTAACGCTGGATTTTTACCAATACTTTCAATGTTACCAGTGTTGTATAAATTTAATGGATATTTGCGAATAAGTTTGCTCACTTTTTCACCATCTTTGACTTTCGTCGCAATCTCAATTACTTTGTCAGTAGAACGCATGACCGTATTTAAGATGAAAAATCCATCATCTTGACCTACACGATATGGTTGCATATAATCATTCAGTTCACCTTCCACTGGTTCAAGCTGATATGGGTCTCCACAGATTAACATAGTAATGTCATGTCCCATTAGTCGACACTCGTCAACTGCGTCCATAAGTACATTAAATTGAATTTTGTTAATCATCGATGCTTCGTCTACGATTAAGAATTGCACTTCATCTTTCATTAAAAGAGCTGCTACTTGACTTGATTCACGAGTTTTAAACTCCACACCCACTTTGAAGTCAAATAGTTTACGCATACTTGTACCAACACCGTATTTAATGTCAAGAGCTTCTTCCAGAGCACCTTGATAGAGCAATCCATAGTTGTAGTTGATGATGATACTTGAGTCAATTTTCAAATTTTCTAAAAACTGAGCTACTTTTTCTAAATCATCCGCAGTATCGATTGGAAATTTTTGTTGCATAATCGATAGTACTTTTACCGGAGTACTTAACAATGATGCGACCGTTTTGAAAATTGTATTACGTGTTTTTGTACGCTTACGTACATTCTCTAATGCTTGTAACGTTGGAGCAATTGTTAAAATACGTCTACCAGTACGTAAATCATTCGCATACTTATTCATAATATCTGTTGCGACCGTCGTTTTACCAGTCCCAGCTGCGCCCATGAGTACGCTAAAATCATTCTCACGGTCGTAAATTGCGTCAGAAATTGCTTGCTGTTCTTTTGTTAATGTAAACATTTATTTCCACCTTTCAATTTTTTGGTAAAGAAAAACCCCCAAGATTTTTGGGGGTTCACATTCTTATTTGAAGCCACCACCGAATAATGTAGTACCTACACCTGACATACCAGAGTAGCTACCGTATCCTTGTGATGTCGCACCGTATTCAATATCTACACCGAATTTTGTGAAGCTATCAGACATCATGTTTGCATAGTGTCCCGGAGATGCTGCCCATTGTTCGTACATCATTTTCGCTACTTGTGTTTCATTTAAGAAGTTCTTAGCGTCTGTGATTACTTCAATGTTTCCAAGTAAGTTTTCACCTTTAAATGCTAATTTTTCTCCTTTGTAATCTTTGTAGACTGTGCTGAAACTTGAACCGTCTAAACGTACGTGTGCTTTACCGTTTACGTAGATTGATGCACCACCTGCTTGGTTTGCTAATTCTGCTGAACGAATACCAGCTAGACGAACTAACTCTGTATCCACTGCGATTGGTTTAACACCTTTCTTAGCACGTTCTGCATTCATTAGTCGAGCAAATTCATCATTCACTTTTAACACGTCTAAGTGTTCGTTACCGTATTTAGTGATAGCTTTTGCTTCTTCTACATTTTTAGTTTTTGAAGTTGATTTAAACTCTAAATCACCTTTCTTGATTGCAGATAATTCTGCGTCAGTTGCTTTGTTTAATGCTTCTAAAGTAGCATAACGTTTTGTGTTTTCGTTTGAACGAGAGAAGTTTGCTTTCGTTCCAGTACCTTTACGTACAACACGTTTTGTTCCAGCTACTGTGCGTTCAGCACCAACTTTAGTTTCAGATTTTTTAACACCGTTTACTGTTGTGATTTCAAAATCTTGTTCTACATATCCAGCTTTACCATTGTTTACAACAATTTCTTGTCCTACTGGTAATGTGTCGTCATTGATTGTTTCAGTTTCGATAGTTAAATCACGAACTTTACGAGTTTCTTTAGTTTTAACTTCAACTGGTTTTGGAGCTTCTGTTGTAGTAGTTGTTGTAGTTGGTTCTACTGGTTTTTCAACTGGTTTTTCAGTTTCAACTGGTTTTTCTGGTGAAGCTGGTGTTGCATCAGCTTCTTTAGTACCAACTAATACGATTTCGTCGATTGCGTCAACTACGTGTTCACTTACAGCTGTTGAAGATTTCATACGACCGTTTTCGTAAACAGTTGTGATTACTTTTGTAATACTTCCGTCAACACCGTTTTGGATGACTTTACGTACACCTTTATCTAAAGTTGCGTCTGTACGCTCAATAATTCCGTGTTTAATTGGAGTTACAGTTTTAATTGTATCTTTACGAATCGCTGGACGTTCGTAAACTGGAGCTACTGGAGTAGCTGGTTTTTCTTCCGCTGGTTTAGCAGTGTCCGCTGGTTTAGTAGTGTCAGCTGGTTTCTCAGCATTTGCTGTTGTAGTTGTAGCTGGTTTCTCAGCTGGTTGTTCAACTTTTTGTGCTGGAGTTTCTTCTGAACCGATTACAGTTGAAGATGGTTCTCCTTGTTGTTGTGGTTGAACTTGTGTTTCACGACCGTGGTCTAATTGTTTTTGAACTTCTTTTTTGATTTCTTGTACTTTTTGGTCTTGTGAGTTAGAAACATCTTCTTGAACTTTTTGACCTTGTACTTGTTGGATTGCAGCTGGTGTGTTCGCAGCTGGAGTTTTTTCAACTTCTTGGTAAACTTTTACTTCACCAGTTTGTACGTTACCAACAGCTGTGTAGCCATCTTTTGCGTATAACACGTTACCAGTGTAGATTAAGTTCACGTCTGCGATACCGTTGTCAGCAGCAATTTTGTTCATGTCGATACCAGATGCTTGAGCGATAACACCTAAAGTGTCACCCCATTTGATTACGTATGGAGAACTAAAATCACCGATTTCTGCTTTCACTTGTTCAACAGTACGTGCTTCCCATGGAGTATCTGGTGTTGCAACAGTATCATATCCAGCAACTGCTGCGTCAGCTTTAGAAGCCATCATTGTACCAGCTAAGATAATTCCAGCAACCGCTGTAACGAATTTACCAGTACGTAATTTGCGTAATTTAAAAGTTTGTTTTGTCATGTTAATACACCTCATGTTATTATTTTTGTTTTCCTTTACAGTTATTACTATACCACATTTTCAATTTGAGTACAGACCTAAATGCAAATTTTTTCAACTTTTTTTTTTCAGTTGAATCTCTCAACATTTATTATTATATCACATTTTGAATTTGAGTACAGACCTAAATGTAAAAAAATTTATTTTTATCTCTTACAGTTATTAGTATAGCACATTCTCAATTTGAGTACAGACCTAAATGCAAGAAATTTTTACGCTTTCTATCCATTTATTATAACACACTTGTGAACATCTACACAATACCCATTTACCGAATTTTCGGGATTTTCATAAGAGTTAATACGGTTTTCGTATGTTGTGGTAACTCATCAATTAGAAAATACTTTTGTAAGTGTGGTAAGTAAGTATCATCATACTCCTCATACTTAGTATCGAACACGACCGTGTCTGGTTCAGTCGAATTATCTACTATATTATATGCTGTAATCATCGACGTGTAAATCTCACGACTCTCACGCTCAATAGCGTCGAGACCCCACGTGACATGGAACATGATTTGCAACATGTCGAACTCCGTGGCGGTAACAGTGTATTTTTTCGTGTCGATTTCAAACCACTCGATAATCTTGTTTTCTAACAATGCGTCACACCACTGTCGAATCTCTACGAGCTTTTCCATTCTGAATGGAACAACTTTTCTTGTTTCTTCATTGTCAATCTGAATCGGAAAGTCCCAATCTCGAATGATGATTTTACCATATTGTTTCAATGTGTTCATTAAATTTCTTACTATAGTAGTGCATTCAGATTCCGTTTTGTAAGAAACAAGTTCATGAAACACACTCGACGCAAAAATCACATCATAGTATTCTACTTTATCCGATAAGTCGGTCACACACGTCGTACCATTTACAGTTAATTGTCGTTGAACTGTTGGTGAAATGTCGTATGCGTGATAGATGACGCCACGTTTTTCGATTTGATGAATGAATTCTGGTGAGAATCCAGAGCCGAAATCCAATAATTTCATTCCGGGTTCTAAATGCGGTAGCACAGCTTCTAGTTTCGCTCGCACAGTCTGATTCATTCGTTCTTGATAAGTGCTACTTAAATGATTATCCATAAGTCTCTCCTTTAATGTAAACATAAAGTTTATATTTATTTCTATTATATAATATCACAATTACCGAAATATGTACAGACCTAAATGAAAAAACCGCAACGTCATATTTCAGACGTCACGGTTAAAAACTGGATAACTATTTATCATGGTCTTTCTTAATTGCTAGACCTAATCCACCAAGTAATGCTGCTAATCCAGCACCTAATGAACCGATAAGTGATTCAACACCTGTGTTTGGAAGTTGTTTAGCTTCTTGTTTAGGAGCTACTTTTTCTTGTTTCACTTCTGAACTTGGAGCTTCTTGGTTTGGTTTAACATCATTTGATGGTTTTACATCATCTGATGGTTTTGGAGCTTCTTCGCTTGGTTTAACATCTTCTGATGGTTTAACATCTTCTGATGGTTTTGGAGCTTCTTCACTTGGTTTTACATCATTTGATGGTTTTACATCTTCTGATGGTTTAACATCATTTGATGGTTTTACATCTTCTGATGGTTTTACATCTTCTGATGGTTTAACGTCTTCTGATGGTTTAACGTCTTCTGATGGTTTAACGTCTTCTGACGGTTTAACATCTTCTGACGGTTTAACATCTTCTGACGGTTTTTCCTCACTTGGTTTCGGAGCTTCTTCTGATGGTTGCTCAGTTTCTGTACCCGGAGCTTCTGCTCGTGGATATTCTTCTGGTTGTTCAGCAGCTTTTGGAACTTCTTCCAAGTCGTAAACCATTTTAAGACTTAAGCGTACTTTGTCTTCATCATCGAAGTTCTCACGTTGGATGTCACGAATTTCTTTGATTTTATATTTCTTGCCACCCATTTCAAACTCTTTACCTAACATTGCTTGCATTAAGTTTGATTGTGAGTTTAATTGAGCGTCAGCTTGGTCTTTGTTGTCAGCTGAACCATTTAATACAACTGCTTGTTTGATGATTTCTCCACCAACAACGTAGTCAACTGTTGCCACATACTGAGCTGGCTTAGCAGATACTTCACGAACTGTTACCACAGTATTAGATACCTCAACATCTTTACCGGTAGCTTTGTTACGATTACGATATCCGTTACCTCCGATGTTTGTAACTACATATTTCTTACCATTGACAGTCACTTCGTCGTTCACTCGGTACTCAGTACCCGCTTTTCCACCTTCTGTTACTGGGTTGTAGTCGAGTAATGTAGTACCATCATTTGTAACAACTTTTACATTTGGTCTTTGTTCTACAGCGTTAGGTGCATCTTCTTTAAGCGTAATTTTGTATAAGAATGTTTGTACTTCACCAGTTGGTAAGTCTTCTTTAGAATGACTCATTGAGCGACCAGCTACTACGTAGTTTTTACCGCCTTCAACGATTTTATCACCGATGTTGAAGATTGATTCTGCTCGTCCAGCAACAATCTCAGCACGACGCGGCCCACGTAATACGTTACCTTTATCGTCGTTGATTTGGAACATAATGATTTCTGTTGGGAATTTAGCGATTGGTTTTAATCGGACTTCCATTCCGTAATTAATGTATTCTTCGTCTGCGTTTGAGTCTAGACTATCAATCTTATCATTGCGTTGTTGATTCCAAACAACTCGGTATGATTTTCCATTGTTTTCAACAATTGAACCTAGAGCATATTTTTCTTGGTCAGCTAAAATCTCTTTAGTGTTTAGACCTTCTGTACCTGTTTCTGTTTGGTGTTTTTCTTCTACTTTAGCACCAGTTTCATCAGCTACTGTTAATTCATAGCTATGAACACGACGGTCAAAGTTTCCACCAGCTTGTTCTGTGTACACATTTACTGAGTAGTTCAATACTTGTACTCCATCAACTGTTTTAGTTTCAGTATTTACACTGTAGCTAGAAGCACGATAGTTATCACCATCGATTGCTAAAGCATTTCCGTTGTTGCTTTGTTGGATTTTGTTCACTTCGTCCACTACTATAGCATTTACACGAGCGTCAGCGTTTGAGCGTGTAGTTGAAACTTTCTCAACTTTAGGTTCACCAGTTGGAGTTGAGTCTATATCTCCCTCACGACCTTTGTGTAACTGAGTTGTTACAGTAATTTGAGCTGATTGGTTTGTCTCTGGACGTAATAGTTCATCAATGTTAGTAGATTTCTCAGCTTTAGTTACTGGAGCTTCTGTTACTGGAGCTTCTGTTACTGGAGCTTCTGTTACTGGAGCAGCTGTTGTTGGAGCTTCCGTCACTGGAGCTTCTGTTGTTGGAGTCGCAGTAGTTGCTGGAGCAACGTCAGTTACTGGATTTGCTGCTGGTGTTTCATTTGTTGGTGCAGCAGTAGTTGGAGTCTCAGTTACTGGAGTAGCTGGAGCTTCTGTTGTAGTTGTCACATTATTATCTGTTGGTGCAACTACTTCGTCAGCACTCACCACTGTTGTTGCAGCAACTGCAAATGTTGATACGGTCATCGCAACGTGACATACACGTTTTCCAATTTTACGTAATAAATATTTTTTATTTTGTGTCATAATATTTGTCTTCCCTTCGATAAAAATTAAAATTAAACACAAAACAATTATACCATGAATACAAGTACTTTTACAATGAAATTTGTGAAATTTTCACGAAAAAAAAAAAAGAGTAGTTTTGCAACCACTCTTTATAAATAATGTTTCATTGTTTGTTTACCTTTAACGTTACGGTACATTTCTACCGCAACACCAATCAAGATAAGAATAGTCGTACCACTCAACAAGCTTGAATGTTGTAATCCAAAAATCCACGTTAATGGTAGTGTTGAAATTGTTAATAGATAAATCGAACCGATTATACTTAATTGATTCAACTTCTTCGATACGTATTTCTCAGTATCTTCTCCCGGTCTCACGCCTACGATGTAACCATTAGATTTACCTAAGTTCTCAGCTAGTTTCTCTGGATTGATTTGAACTTGTGCATAAAAGAATGTGAATAGAATCACAATAAGTGCATACGTCAACATACCTTTCTTCGCTGACATGTTAAAGCACTCGAACACAAATACTAACCAATCTGGTTTCACGCTATTACTAAAGAATAACGCTTCCACGATTTGTGGTAGCATGAAGATTGACCCAGCTAAAATTACTGGAATTACACCAGCAGCATTAATCTTGATTGGAAGCCAAGATGTTTGATACTCGTCTGTTGCTTTCTTTGAGTAATACATCGGAATTCTCAGTTGTGATTGTTCGAAGAACACAATGATGATTGCTAGTACGAGAAACACGACTAGTGCTTGCCACCAATGACCACTTTCATGAATCAGTCCCAACTCCGATGGAATTCGTGATACGATACCACCGAAAATCACGAGTGAAATCCCACTTGCTAGACCTTTATCGTTAACAGTCTCACCAATCCAAGCCAACACTACTGAACCAATTGTAATCACTCCTGCGATAATTAGATATGTAGTCGTGCTTGGATTCACCACAAAATCACTACTGTATTTATTAAATCCATAAGTTAGTCCGATAGCTTGCATAAATCCAAAGATTGCTGACAATACTAGCGTCAATCTTTTGGTTTTCTTACGACCAATTTGTCCTTGTTCCGACCATTCTACCACAGTTTTCGATAAATCCATTTGCAATAGCTGAATAATAATCGAAGCTGTGATATATGGTGATACTCCAAGTGCGAACACTGAGAAGTTTGTTAGTCCTCCACCATTTAATAAGCTTAGAAAATCAAATGTTTCCGAATTGGTCAATTCACGAATCGCACCCACGTTTACAAACGGTACTGGTATATGCACTCCGAGTCTAAATACGACAATGATTAATAGAGTATATAAAATTGCATTCCGCAACTTGTTCATAAGTTCTCTCCTTATTTTAAAGATATAAAAATTGGGAGTAAAAATTTACTCCCAAAATCACGCTAATCTAGTTCAATAGCTTTTAAATTCTTCTGAATCGTAGATGAAGCTTCTATAATACTATGACGACTATTTGAAATCGACACGGTCATTTCATCTGCTTCATTTTCTACACGACCAGTAAACTGATACATAACAAAGTATTGTTTCCCATGGTCTAACGTTACTTTATCATGTACCGCATTACTTTCCACCTTCAATGGAATTTCTTTCTTGTCTTCGGTCAACAGCCATGCTTTCTTCAATGTTAAATAACTTGAATTTGAAGTAATATCGATTGTTACTTCATTTGTTGGAAGACTTGGCAAGTCAATCTTTTCAGAATCCCGGGAAAAGAACTCGTCATAAATGCTTGCTTGGATTCCATTATCCGTGAATTGTTTTGCAAACGTAGAATCTTTACTACCCAGCACTATTGGATGGAAGTCGATATTCATGCGTTTCATGAAATCGAATACACTCTCATTTGATAATGCACCTAACGAGTGTTTAGAAGTAAACACAGCATTACCACCGTTACCGTCAGAGATGTACAAGAACTGACGGTCGATTGCGAGAGTACTCTCATTCTCCAAGTACGTGTACACATTCGTCGGGTCTCCGTAAGCTGGATAAGTGTCGAAAGTCGAATTAAGAACCTTAGAATCCGTCTCCAATTGCTTTGAAATCGCTGCTTTATCCGAAGTCAGCGGTTGTGTGAGTTTCAAGCGTGAGGATTTCGACGTACCATACCCAATCGCTACACGGTCAGACTCACCAAGTGAGTCTACCAACCGTTTCACGAATTTATCTACTTTTTGTCTATAGTCATTTGACGGTAACGCACTTCTATCAACAATCACAACATAATCATGTTTAAGCGTTACCGACTCAGAACGTGTCACTGTAATAGCGTCTTTTGGAATCGCTGATACAATATCGATTGTCGCTTCGCTCGCCCAAATATTAGAGTAATTATTAATAGTTGTAGATAGTGTTAATAAGCTCATTAGAGCTAAAGCAACTTTCTTCTTCATATTAGTGTCCTTTACGTTTATTACGAGTAAACACAGAAGCTACTGCCCCAATCGCACCAACAATCGCAGCTCCACCTAATGCTACAGCACCAGTTTTTGGTAATTGTTTGTCATTAGAACCGTTTGCTTTGCTAGAGTTTGTTGGTTTACCTGTTGCGTCACTAGTATTCGCACCAGTATTAGCGTTTGTGTTAGCTGTTGTTGAAGCGTCTACACCTGCTTCTACAGTTGTTTCACCATTTGAATTAGCTGGAGCTTCTGTTGTAGCGTCTCCACTAGCTTCTACCGTTGTAGAACCATTTGCATCAACTGGAGCTTCTGTTGTAGCGTCAGCTGATGGCGCCGCTGTTGTTTCTGAGTTAGACCCAGTAGACTCAGCTGTTGTTTCTGCATTTGAACCAGTGGTTTCAGCTGTTGTTTCTGAGTTTGAACCAGTTGACTCAGCTGTTGTTTCAGCTGTTGTTTCCGCTGGTTTTTCCGCTGTTGTTTCAGTTCCAGATGTTTCTTTAGAACCAGTTTCTCCAGCAGCAAACTCGATTGATAACTCTGTTTTAGATGTAAAGTTTCCAGCTTTTAACTCAGCTTGGATTTTACGAGTTAAATTGTCACCCTTAGGTGCAACTAAATCAAATTGAATTGCTACTACACCTTTATCAGCGTCATCTGCTGTTAAATCTAACGTAAAGTCTAATGAACCGTCATCATTTTTTGGTAAAGTTGCAACATCGATTTCACGGAATACAGTATCTCCGTGTAACACTTTGATTTTTGTTACTTCTGTACTTGCACCAGTTTCAGTATTTGTTACTGTTTCTGGAGCGAATGCAAATTCTTTTCCAAGTTTCACAGATAGTGTTGCTTTTGATAAGTCACCATCTTTCGTTGGAATTTCTACTTTTGCAACGAATGGTACATTTAATGTTAAGTTAGAACCATTTGATGCGTCTTTGTTTGTAGCTGTGATTTGAGATTCTTTAACCGCTTCTTCTGCTCCCACTAATGCTACTGGACTTGCTGCTACTAATACGCTTAAAGCAGCACCTGTACGTTTGAATTGTTTCATCACAATTGCTCCTCTCTATTTGTAAAATATGTTGTGATTTTAAAACTTAGGTCATACAAGAAGTTTTGTACTTCGAGAGTACTGGGTGAGACCGCACCTCTGGTGTCACTGGTTTCGTTTGTGAAACATCGTGACAAAAATACTACTATTATAACATTCTTGGTTGTGCCACTAAGATGAGACGGTTTAACTTACTCTTAGTAAGCTCCATGAATTTTCTTAACATGAAATCACCTCGCTATTTCTTAAAATTCAAGTAAATATTATAGCAGAAAGTGACTCTCGTGTCAAGAGTATAATAGCGATTGTTTGTGATTTTAGTTCGCAAATAAATCACAAACAATCTAATTACAACTCGCATATAAATAAGTATACCACACATTTTATGAAATGTGAATAGTTATTCACTATTTTTCTCTAAAAACTCACGTAATTCTCGTGGAGACATTGAGAATACATCATTGTCCGTCATTCCATCCATCACAGCTTCGGCTAAAATATCTTCTATAGAATGTGTTAATAACGGAGCTGTCGGTTTCGGATTTTTATATAGCACGGTTTTCAATTGTAATTCCTTACTATAAGAAGTGTTTTTCAAATCACTTGGAGCAGCACCTTGATAGTGTTCTCGTATATTATAATCTTGTGGTTTAATACTTGAGATACGTTGTCGTGAGTCTAGTAAAATGAAATCACGGTCTAATAACACATCTTTTAATCGTAATGAGAACGATTTAGCACTGAGTAGTGATTGTCTTAAATTTGACTGATTACAAAATTGTAAGTATTCTTTAAACAACACAGATACTGGAATTACTGCTTGCGTGAATGTTTCATTATAATCCAACTCATCAATGAACAATCCAAATGAATCTTTGGTTTCATCAAGTGCTTCTTTTAAGAATTCTTCGTACTTTTCAGCATAATCCGTAAATAGAGCAGCGGTTGGTCTTTCTAATGAATTCACAATCATTGAAATTGTCGTCGTCAAATACTTATACGTCGCTTCTTCGTCAAAAGATGATAATAATTGGTCTAGTGAATATCCAACAAGATTTTTTAAATAATTTCGTGAATCGTTGTTATGTCTGTGGTTTGTGCTCCCCCACGGAAACATAAGCAGTCGGTCGTTCATCATTTGACCTTTCTCTAAAGAACCAAAAGCGTGGTTGGTGGCTTGCACCCAGAGTCCCCCAAACTTAATATTTCGTGGTTGGTCGTATTTCACGTTTACGATTTGTCCAATTCCATCTAATAATGATTTAAACAACGTCGAAGCATTCGCACCCATATACCATTTTGTTTTCAAATCGTCGCCAGTTAAAATACGATGATAATTCTGAATTAACGCCACTTTATACTCTAAGTCTAAGTCATGTAAGTTAAACGGTAACGTCGCTCTTTGACCAGCAATGAGAGTAAGTTCATTCAAATAACTTGATTTACCATTACCACCCTCACCACGAATGACGACCACACGTTTTGCATTCAATCCAACAAATCCAGCGTATGTCAAATGGTCTATAAACTTTCGGTTCTCAGCGTCATTACTTGACCATTGATTTCGAACATAATTGACAAGTTCCACCCACTTCGGTTCGAGAGTTTTTACATCGACTACGTCGAAGTTTCGAGTCTCGACAAAGAAATACTCTCCGTCACTATCACTTGATTCTTCGGTGTAGTCCATTTTTTCTAAGTCGTAAATTCCATTCTTTAATAACGCCAAATGTCTTGGAGCATAGTGGTACAAGATGACCGAACCCGGTTCGTCGGATAACGCCACGACCATATCGTACAATTTTGTACGCTCAGAAAACGTGTGTTGTTTATACATCGTTGAAATTTGTGCTAAATGTCTACTTAATAATTTAATGTCAGATGAATACTCTCGCTTGTCATAATCTGGATAGAACATCTCACAATCGTCTCCATCTTTGTCTAGACGACAAAAATCGCCAGCACGTAATAAAGCACGTACTAGCACGTGTAATGGTAAACGACGTTTCGACAAATCATGTTGTGCGTCTTCAATATATGGTTCACATGCTTTGTAGAATTCATCATTACTATTAAATGATAAATGTTTTGTGAACAAGAAATCGTCTCCTTTCTTGCTAAGATGATTCCATTGTAACACACATGTGCAATCCGTGTATAGACGTAAATGAAAATTTTTTTCTTTCTATTAATAACCAATTAGAAACGATGGTTAACAATAATAGATTGTGAAGTGATTCACAAGAAGTTGTATATCGATTTTCGGACTAAATTTATGTTTCACAAGCGATTTTTGGGTCAGATTGGGTCAGATTTTGGGTCAGATGGGTCACATGAAAAACAATCTGACCCACAATCTGACCCACGATTTTTTGCGATTTTTAAAATCATAAATGTTGTTATACCAACGTTTGTGGCGGTTTGGAATATAAGGATTTTAATATTTGGGTCAGATGGGTCAGATTCTCACCAACTCTATACGTTTTTTAGACATAAATGATGATGGTTAACAATACACCCATTGGGTGTATTTGGTTACTGCCAGATTAGAAAACTTTTTTTTCGAAAAGTTTTGGGATTAATCTGACCCATCTGACCCAATTTTGTATTTTTAGTATTATTTTTTATAATATTTAATAAAAAGATATACCTAACTATCGTTGCTATAACAATAAAAACTGGACTTTTCTCTAGAAAAAGCTGAAAAATGAAAAATGGAAAAATTTTGGGTCAGATTGTCAAAAAAGCTTGGGTCAGATTGTTTTTCATCTGACCCATCTGACCCAGAAAAATTCCGAAGCAAAAATGACCGAAATCGCATCATAATAACGATTGTTACGATTCTTTGTGAAATCGACCACAAACTTTCACAACTTCACAGAAAATTCACATATAATTATTTTAATATTTTTCGGAGAGCCGATTTTCGGAATTTTTCCGAAAAATAGTTTCACATACGGTTTTTCGCTTGAAATTCGCTCATTTTTCGCTAGATTGTGAAATGATTCACGAAGTATTATTTTTATTTTTGTAAATTGGACATGTGCGTGGATGGGACATAGAAGCTCATAGAAGTCGTTTGAGAGATTTTGTGAACGATAGGATATAAACGCTCGTCGATGTCGTCAAACGCTCTAAAATGTGTCTTAAATCGCAAATAAGAGGATGCGTATTCGGAAGTTTGATTTGTATAAGTATATTATTAACTATAGAATGCTCTCAGAAGCTCATAAACAACATATGAGCGATTTTGAACATGATTTAGTATATTTATACCTCAAAGGTCTAACATCGCTCTAAGGTGTTTAAATCGCAAAATACGAAGTGTCGTGAATCGACATCTGTGATTGCGTCTGAAATGCAACGTCTGTACTCAAATTAAGATTGATGGTATAATGAAATAAAATGTTTGATTGTACTATCAATCTATCCATAAAGGAGGAAATGCGATTGAGGGTAAAAGTGGTGTTGACAATGTTGAAAGTCAAAACGAACTCTAATTCTCATTGAGTGTGACAATGAATAATACATGACCATTAGGGTAAGATAATTAAGGAGGTGATTTAGAATGACAATTATACAACAAGTGGAAAAACACATCGTTAAAAAGAGACATCCACACTATTCTATGTTTTGTGAATATACACATTTAGCAAAGAATTTATACAATCATGCTAATTTTTTAGTAAGAAGTGAGTTTGTAAACACAGGTAAGTGGTTGCGATATCAGGAGTTAGATAAGATTTTGAAACAAGATATTACATATCCAGATTACAAAAACATGCCAGCAGCTAAATCTGCTCAACAAACGTTACGATTATTAGATGATAATTGGAAGGCATTTTTTAACTCAATAAAGGATTGGTCTAAGAACAAAAACAAGTATTCTGGAAGACCTAAGTTACCGAAGTATAAACCAAAAGATGGAAGAATGGTTTTCATACTTACAAATCAACAAGTAAAACGGAAAGACGATTTATTATATTTTCCAAAGTCTTTTCAAGGATTCACATTGAAACCAAGATGTATACGATTGGATAATTTTAAGAAGATTAATCAAGTTAGAATTGTTCCAAACAATCAAGTCTTTTGTGTTGAGGTTGTGTATAGTATTTCTGTTGATGATACATTACTACTAGATAATGGTCGTTATATGAGTATTGATTTAGGTTTAGATAACTTAGCAACTATTGTTACAAATACTGGGTTAAACCCAGTTATTGTCAACGGTAAAGGTCTGAAATCAAACAATCAGTACTACAATAAGAAAAACGCTTATTATCGAAGTGTAGCAAAACACATGAATGACAAATTTTACACGAACCGATTGTATCGATTGACTCAACAACGGAATTTCAAAATTGAAGATTCTTTACACAAAATTAGTAAGTTCATCGTAACATCAGCTCTTTCTAATGATATTAACACAATCATAATTGGAAATAATAAGGAATGGAAACAATCTATTTCTTTAGGAAAACGTTTAAATCAATCATTTGTGAACATACCACATCAGAAGTTAATCGAGAAAATTCTTTATAAAGCTAAAAGTGTAGGTATTAATGTAATTCTTACAGAAGAATCATACACGAGTGGTACAAGTTTTCTTGACGAAGAAAGTCCAAAGAAAGAGTTTTACGATAAGAAACGAAGATTACATCGTGGATTGTTTATAAGTAACCAAGGTGTAAGAATTAATGCAGATGTAAATGCTGCATATCAGATAATAAAAAAAGTATTCCCTAATGTTTTTGCAGATGGGATAGAGGGTGTGGTGTTACACCCAGTTAGAGTAGACATTATTTGATAATGTTGACTAACCGATGTTTTATTAAATAGATTTAATGTCCTTAGATTTTATTTGATAAAATAATAACATAATGATTTTGTTAGAAAAATTGGAGGTACAGAAAAATGGAATTAGAGATTTATTTGAAATATAAAGGATTCACAAGAGCTGAGATTTTGAGAAAAGATGACCGTGAGTTATCGTCGGATGATGAACTGTGTTATAACTTGGAATTTTGGAGAAAGAATAAACATAACTTGAAATGTGCTATTAAAGATGAAATGAAAGCTTATGATTGGTCGTACATTCTTGAACCAGTAGTGGACGAATTTGTTATCGATTTTCCACGATTGGAATTTGTAACAGTTGGTCAATCGTATGATGTGTTCACAAATACGGTGACATGCCGATTGGTGTTGAAACTTGAATTATGGGATGGCGAATCAGAAGATGATATTTGTATTCACAAAAAACGAATGAAGTGGAACATCATTGAGTGGTTGAATGACAATAATGGATTCATTCGATTGAAAAACAATGAACTTCGTTTTTTAACAGATGATGAAATGATTTATGGTCATCCAATTACAAGAGTAAACTTTGACCATTTAGATGTGAAATTCAAATTAAGTAAGTAGGTGATTTAATGAGACTTGAATTTAATATTGAAGTAAGACCACAACTGACAGCTAGAGTTGAGCATTTCAATGGTGAGAACTCAAATCGTGGTTGGTTAGACGTTTTGAAGACTCGACTTCAAAATCAAATCGACAAAGGTGACGATGTTCTCGTATGTGAATTGGACACTTACACTGTAGAGCATGAAATGACATACATTCTACAAGATGTGCTGAAAATTCCAAAGTATGACATCTTAATCGAGAACTGTGACTGTCGAGTTGAGTGGTCGAATGGAGTTCTTAAAATCATTGGACATGTGGATTTTGATACAAAAGTATTACCGTCACTTGTCAATCACGAAAACGTAGACGGATTGCTCAAAGAGTACATGTTGTGGTGGTTGCAAAATGAAGAAATGTTCTTACAGTTGACAGATTTTTCTGGTAGATATTACGAGTACATCTATAAAGTGATTGTGGACGTGAACAGTGACAACGTGAAAGTTGAAGCTGAGATTTTGGAAGATGAGGAGTAGAAACCATGCAATTAAAATTAAAAATTGAAGTCGAACCACATTGGATTATTGGAGTAAGACCCGTCAATTCAACCGAAGAATTCGATTTTAAAAACAAACGAGACATCGTAATTAACTTTATTAATAGAACTAAACATGAATTTGAGAGTAAGGTGGACTACGAAACACTCAAACTAGAAGCTCATTATTTATTAGCATTTGCTTTAGATGAGAATTTGAATGGTTGTAAAATCACGAACGTAGTTGCTTCAAGTGAGTGGACTGGTGACTTTTTTCAACTTGATTACGTTATTGATTTCACTTATCGTGGAATTTTCAATCCGATTAGAACTGTAAATGAAGATGAATTACGTGGGTGTATCGTGAAGTGGATGACCGACGAACAATTATATATCATTGATGACCGTGATGTTGTAAGTGACGGTGATTATGAGTATTGGTTGGATGTAGAGACGTCACCACGTAGAGTTAAAATTGAACATAAATTAAAGTTGGGGTGAGAATATGAGACGAGTGATTATTTCTATTTATTATGAAACAGAAGTAAAGTACGACGTAAATGTGGATGTTAGGAGTCACGCACCGTGGGACTTAGCTAGGATGGAATCATCTTGGGAGTCAGCTCATTTTGGGCTTCATGACTTGGTGAGAGATATTGAAAATGATGAAGTGGAAAGTTATCTAAAGTATCGTGATGAGGTTGACGGTGATACAGTGAAGAAGTTAATGCTGAACTATAATGGTCTAATTGATAACTGTGAGTGCGATTTCGAAGTCAATCATGTATATGACGACATTTTTGAAATCAATTGTGAAGTGATATTTGCCGTGGAAGACGGCGTGAGTGACCTGAATCTAAATAGGGATAAATTGAGAAGTAAAGCTAAGTCGTGGTTAGACGAATGGTTCAGTGATTTCTTGTCAAGCTGGTCGGCAGACAGTCTAGAAATTCGGATTATTACATTAGGATGTGACTATGATGTTAACCACGAGTGTCAGACTGTCAATGTTGGATATAGAATTATTGAATAGATGGGTGTGAGTAAATGACAGTATTGAATTATAAAATCGAACTAAAACCGATATTTCAGCTTGACTTTCAGCAAGACGGATTTTCGGACTCAACGTTCGAACTGAGAAAATTGATTGAACGACGAGTACAATCACAAATTGACAGAATGAATTACGCAACGTTCATGGAACAAGTGAATGAACTAGACAAAGAACTAGCGACACATTTGATGTTGGGAATTGACGGTGTTGAAGTCGTGAACTCATTACTTGGTAGCGAATCAAATGGTGACTCTCTTTGGATTGAGGGCATGCTTGCATTCAGAGTGTACGATAATTCAATTGTGCACGTGGAAGAAGATGCTACACAATTGCTGCTAGAAAGTTGGTATCAATTTATGCTTTCAAACTGGATGATGGAATCGTCTTACATTAAAGAAATTTCTGAATGGAATTACAACATTGATTGGCAGCTACAACTTGCTGTCGCAGTTGGTTTTAGTGATGTGAAGTGGGTGCACGAAGATTGATAAAATCACGTTAGTCTAAAACAGACTAACGTGACATTTTTGTACAGATGTGGTATTATACATATAAATATGAAACGAGGTGCTTGGAATGGCAGAATTAGGATTTGAAGTAGTTTTAAGACCAGATGTAAGATTGTTGATTGATAGATTGGATGAGTCAATCGAAGACGAAGTGTACGAGTTAAATCAGAAGATTGCAAGAAGAAGTAGAGAAGTTGACTACAGTAATGCAAGTAAATCACTAACGAATGACATTCAATCAATTTTAAGTGATGTTTTACCTACTCGATATGGTAACGTGGAACTAGTGGAATGTCACGCTGGTGTCGTAGAAGATAGAGGGAACATTTATGTTACTGGGGTCGTAAAGTTTAACACTCCAAATTATGTGTTTCATCGTAGTACTAAAGAAGACGTAAGCTCCAAGTTAGCTAGTAACGTAGTGAAGTGGTTTATGGGTCGAGTTGAGTTTAGAGAAATTATTCAAGAGTTGATTAATTCAGAACAGACATTTGGGTATCGCATCATGTCAGGGTATCAAATTCTAGAGTCGGAAGCTTTCATTACAAGAGGTGAACTATGACGATGAATTACAAACTTACAATAAATTATATAGCAAAACCTAAAATTTTGGTAAATGTGTTTGCAGACACAATTACACACGACAGTGGAATTACTGAATCGGGTGCAATTGAAATGATTCAAGACAAAATCATGAGTCACTCACATGAATTAGAATGCGAATTTACAAAGCAACATGTGATTAATGTTGTGAAGTTTATGTTACCACGTACTAATTGTAAATCGAGAGATAACTCGTTGAGAATCCATGACGCTAACGTAAATATTGTTTTCACGAACGGAGAGTTCAAAATCAATGCTGAGATTGGATTTTCTAGCGACGACATGTATTTGACACGAAATGAAGATATTACTTATTTCTTCTCAGACCCACTGACTTCGATGTTGAATCGACAAGACTTTTATATTGATGTGACACCAATTACGGATTTAGAATATGAGTTCGACTTCGAAGTTGCAGTTGAAGTTGAGGGGTCGAATGTAGAAGCAAGTGCTATGATTGAGAGGGTGAATTAACATGAGATTGAAATTAACATTTGAATATGCTGTAGATGTTAAAGTGCGAGTTAAGGCGTATAGTGGTACAGCACAAGCATTATTTGACCAATTATTTTCAGAAGTTCAGTCAGAGAATCGTTTAGAGTTATTTAGTGCTGAGGAGTGGGGAGATGTACTACTAAATATTGTATATAAACACTTCTACTCTCGAAACTATCAGTACTACAAACTATTGAATTTCGATATTACACATGAGTATCGTGACAATCAAATTTATTTGAGTGGTCATGTGGACTTAATGACACCAGAAGAAGTAGGTTCTGGAATTGACATCTCAGATGAGTTAGTACGTTATCTAGACCCGATACTAGAAAAGCGTGTATTCGACATGATGACTAGAATGGTTGGTAATTTAGTTGATAACGTTGCTGGGATTGAAGTGACTGACGTGATTGTGGGCGACAAACCAATAATTGCTAAAGCACTATTAAAGGAGTTGGGTTAATATGAAATTTGAATTTAGTTTTAAAGCGACACCGACAATTAGTTGTTGCTTTCCAAGTAGACCAGATATTGAGGATGTAATACTTGCGATTATCGAGAAATCACCAAGTCAATTCACGAGCACAGTTGACACCACTGACATTGACTGGGAAGTTCGTGACGTTCTGTTTGATGAGTTAGATATTGAACCACAGGATTTGAAAGTAACGGAAACGAACATTACAGCCGATATTTCTGGTGAAAAATTGGAATTTAGTGGATATTTAATTTTTGAAAGACTCGATGGTAAAACAACTGAGATTGTTGATTTAACAGAAGCGTTTAAGAAAAGAATGATAGCCGAATTTAGTGACAACGACGTTCTGGACGCTTGCTTTCTAGATTTTTCAGCGTTGGATGATTTACTAGACGAAGATTGCGAAGATGGTTATTACTTAGAAGTAGTAATCCAAGAAAATGACGTGGAAGCGTCAACAAAATTAACGGATTAGGAGATGTGTAAGCATGAAATTAAAAGTTAAAGTAGTAGGTGCACCGCAAGTTGAGGTACATCGCAATAATAAGGCAGTATCAATACATGATGATTTACAATTGATTGAAGAAATCGAACAAAATTATGATTTATTAGAGTTTGTAGGTAATATTAAGTTTCCAACTGACCAATTACAATCTTTAATTGAAGATAAATTGTATATTCGAGACAATCGATTAGAAATTGTAGATGTGACTTACAGTGTTAAAGGTGACAGTAACGAGTTTTTACTGTATGGTGAAATTGAGTTCAATGCTCCAAGCGTTAGCTTGGGAGCACATGTAATTGATGTGAGTGAAGAATTGTATAACATTTTCGACGACGTGTTTAATACACCAACTGGTGTCTACGACAAGTCGAAAATGGAACAATACTTCAAAGAAAAATATGACAACTTGACGTTTTATGTATATTGGAATGATGATGTAGTACAATGTTTCGGTGCTATTTTAGAATTTGGGGGAATTGGACATGAAGTTTAAATTCAAATTTTCGAGTGATGTGAAATTTTCGGTATCGATAGATTATTATGCTACTGACGAGAATGAGATTTTATCTCGAATTGAAGAATGCGTTGATGACTTTGAATTCACATTTAGGGATGCAACATTACTAGACATCATTGAGACTTATTTAAATGAAGAAGTTGGAGTGGAATTATCTAATGTGAATAGCAAGGTAATCAAGAACGACAGTGAGTTTTCTGGTGGTGAGATTACATTTGATTGTGAAGTGGAATTTAATGGCAGTATTGATAATCATAAAACCATCGGTGTCGACTGGGAGGACGGATTTTACCAAGAATTTATGAATGCGTTGACTGAAAATTGTTGTTACATAGACACATATGCAATTTACCATGATTCTGATGAATTTGGCGACTTTAATTTGATTGCGTCATGTGACATAGACACTATAAAATATAGTTGTGAAATAGTAGAGGAGTGTTGATATGAAGTTTAAGTTTAAATTTTCAAGTGAGTTAGTATTCCATGTGAATGCAGAGTATCCACACGTAGATGAGAACGAGGTTTTATCTCGTATTGAGAATTGTATTGATAGATTCGAGTGTACGTTCGATGATTATGCGTTGTTAGATGTGGTTGAAAATTACATATCTGATGAAACTTGGGCAGAAGTTAGCAAGTTAAATTGTAAAGTAATTAAGAATGACAGTAAATGTAAAGCTGGTGAAATTACGTTTGACTGTGAAGTTGAATTCGATGGAAATGCTTGTGTATATGACTTAGCGGAAGAAATCGAATACGAAGATGGTTTCTATGAAGAATTCATGTGGGCGTTATCTGAGAATGGATGCTATGTTGACACTCATGCAATTTATGTAGATAGCGATGAGGTTGAGGATTTCGACTTGCATACATCGTACGATGAGTACTCTATTAAGTATAGTTGTGAAGTAACGGAGGATTAAGGTCATGATTTTCAAAGGTGAAATTACAATGAAATTGGGATTTGGCATTGAGATTTACAATGACAAATACAATGAAAAGATTGTGAATGATAAAATATCAGACGTCTTAGATGACGCAATGGGTGTGTTTCTAGACGATACATGTATTATGACGATTGTCAAAGAGACGTTATCGGATGCTTTAGAAACTAGAGCTGCTGTTAAGAACGTCGCTCTTAAAACACACAAGGTGTTCAACCGAAGCGACGACTTATTCTTGAAGTGTGAAGCTGAGTTTGATTACGTTGGACATAAAAATGTAGAACACATAGACGTATCCGATACATTAAAAGAAGTTGTTCTAGATATTGCTCGTGGTGAGAATTCATTTTTCGATGAAATGTACTTGTACGAGTCAAGTGAGGGTGCTGAGGATTTCGAAGTCAGTGTGTATGTCATCGAAGATAGCATTTATAGCAAAGCAGAGATTGTGGAGGAATGAACATGAAATTAGAATTTGATTTTAAGACTAAGGTTAAATACAGCGTTGAGGTTGACGGTGGTGACAAACAAACACATGAAGATGTACTAGATGATGTTTATTATTATGAAGATGTGACAGTCGGTCAGGATGTGGACTTATATTCTAACGACATTTTGGAGCTATTGAAAGATACAATTGAAATTTCGTATCTTGTCGATGAATCGGATATTGTATTAAAAGAATTCGACCTAAAAGCAGACTACGAACATCGAACATTGGAAATTAAGGGATTTCTAGAATGTGATTTATTAGGTAATCCAGTTCTTGAAAATCCAAAAGTAATTGACAGACTTGACAAACGTCTCGTTAAGTTATTAAACAAAAATCAGTGCTTCTTGAATTTTGAGGAATTATATGGACTAGGTAGTATAGATTTAGATACAGTGGACGTTCACGTCGAATGTGACGAAGACACTGTTGAGTATTTATATGGAGTAGAAAGTTAGGAGTGAATGGAATGAGATTAGTATTTGAAGTACATGGTGGGGTTGAAATCGACTACTCTATCGGCGGAAGTAATAATAGCTTTAGTGAAAAAGCTCGTAATGCAATCGAATCATTAGGTCACGAATGCGTGAATGCGCTAGTAATTAAAAGCGAACTATCTGATAACATTGAATTATTTCTAGCGGAAATATTTGGTGGTAATAGTGAAGATTATAATGTATTGGAAAAATCGATTCGATGCGAAACAACTGATGAGAACTTCAAGATTCACGGTTTTATCACATTCGATGTATCGAAAGAATTGGAAGAAGAATTTGATTGGTCGGAGTACGAGTTTGACTACTCTGACATTGTATCTAGTGTATTCGACGAGTCAATCAACTTACACGGTGAACTTATCAACTTAGACCCACTATACAAAGCTATGGGTGATGATGTTGAAATTGATTTTACAGCACAATATTTTGAGAAACATTGTGAAGCAACATTATACTTGGAATAGGTGAATTAGAATGAGATTGGATTTTAATATTAAAGTAAATTTCAAATTTGATTATATTTTCTTCGAAGAAAGCAGCTTGAGTGAGGAAGTATCTTTCACTGAGTTTGTTGATGAAACAATTAAACAATTCTCAAGTGATTGCTTAAACTCAGTTGAGATTTGTAACACCATTAAATCCGAAATGGATTATCTATTGGGAGCAGTTGTTGGTGGTACATGTTGTGATTATATTATTAGGAGCATGGAAGTTAGTTGTAAAACAAACAAGACAGCAATCATACTGAACGGTTCTGTGAACTTTGATTTTAACGAAGAAGAATCAGAGCTATCTGATTCTTTATTTGGAGATGTGACGGATACGACCGACAAACTTACTAAATATATTGAAGATGAAATTGTAGAATATGGTTCGATTGTAGACACCGAACCGTTATACTTACAACTTGAAGAAGACGACCCAATTCGATTCACGTTTACTTATGATGTTGAGAGTTGTGAAAGTAAATTAATTACGGAGTGATTTTTGATGATTTTGGAGTTTAATGTGAAAGGTCAAATTTATTTAGATTATTCGACTGCGGATGGTGACGATTATAACGAATTGGCAGAGAACGTCATTCAATTAAAGGATTTCAACTTGGATTTAACACCATTTATGCGAAGGGTTGAAACTAGAAAATACGTACTACTGTCACACATCTACGGTGCTGCATCTATTAACATTAACAATCCAATAATCAAACTTGATTATAAAATAAATGGTGGTGACTTCGACTTGAATGGAATCTTGACATTTACGTTGAACGGAAAATTACCAGAAGTCACACATGATATGTTGATTGAAGGACTTTCACGTTTCATAGAGGAAATGTTTGACGCTGAAATTGAGGACATCGCTGACGTTGAAGCATTGATGGATTTGATTTATTATGATTATAATATTAGTTTTCGTATCGATGAATTAGCTAACGTGAGCGTAACTGTTAAGGAATCAAAAGGATTCCGTGAGGATTTGATTTGAGAATAAACTAAGCAAGGAGAGATTTTGATGATTTTAGGATTCGATATAGATGGTACAATTAACTTACGATACGATGTAGACGGTGGAGAGGGATATGATGACGCAGCAGAAGAAGCGATTATGTTACGTAATCAAGATTTGAATATTAAACCGCTACTGGAAAACATGATACGTGGTAAGTCATCGTCACTATCGCATTTGTATGGTGTACCAGAGTCCACATTCGATGGTGTGACTATGAATTTAAAGCGAAGCGTAGATGGTAACACATTTAAAATCTACGGTGCAATCACATTCGATGTAGTTGGTGAGTTACCAACAGTTAGTACGGATGTTCTAATTAGTAGATTGATAGAATACATGGAAAACCAATTTAATAACGACATTGAAAATATCATTGATGTTGAACCATTGAGAGAAATGGTGAACCATGACCATTCAATCGATTTTCGAATTGACAGTGTACATGGTATTGGTGCTAACGTGGTTGAAACGAGGTAATCACATGAGAATAGAATTCAAATGGGAATCACGGGTTGATTACGTAGATGACTATAATCAGTTTGCTTCCGACCCACATTTTGATTTTCAAGACGAGGTTTTGGAGAGAAAAGATTTAATTAAAAACACATTTAAAATCGACGACTTCACTGAGTTTGCGACTGAGTTAGTGGATGTGATGTTCCGACCAGATTGGGATGGCACGAAAGAGCTAAAACCAATCATAACACGAATTTTCGTAGACGGAAGTCATAGATGGGACTATTTTGAGATACATGGTGAGATTGAGTTTATGCACCATGAAGAAGAAATCTCAGAAAAAGGTGAATACAATTTAACCAATCTTTTCAAAAAGAAAATGCAAAGCTGGTTGAGGAAGAATAACTGCTTTAAAGATACAAGTGCTATTTGGGATTATTATGAAGATTTTAACATGACAATCTCAGCAGAGTACGTAGATGAAGTGGCTAATGCAGTATTACATGTGGAATAGGAGAATTGAAATGAAATTACAAGTTAAATTTAAAACTGTGCCAGTGTTTCATTGGAACGACCAATCTGTACTGGACGAACACGAAGTGATGAAACGAGTAGAAGAACGTAGAAATAATATGGAGTTTCACTGGGACATATTCTTATGGCATTTCGATGTGATTGACATGTTGATGACTGACTCTCCAATCTCTGACTATCTAGCTATTGGTCGATGTGCCGCTCAAACCCATTCAGGCAACGGAGATAAAATTGAGGTTGATGTAACATACGATGTGATACTGAGTGATGATTCGACTCAATTGAGTAATAAATTAAATGAAACATCTGAATATCTACGTGGGTTACTCATGTATCAACTTCCATTCAATGACTTAGGTTTAGACACTGGTATCTTGAGTAATCCAGATGAAAATGGTGATGAAGTTAAAGTGGGAGTTACTTGTGACCCGAATAACACACAATGTACAATCGAAATTATAGAGGAGTAAGAATAATGAAATTAAAATTTGGTTATAAGTGCGATGATTCGTATTACATTGACGCTGAGAATAATGACGTATTGAATAAAGTAACTAGAAAGTTGAAGAATAATAAAAATTTTCTCGAAATGACTTTATCTCGTGAACTACTAGAACAACAATTGAATGAATTCATTGCTGAGGGTATTGGTGTACCCACACACGAGGTTGATGGACAATTACGTACATGTCACATCTACTATGAAGACCAACGAATAAACATTAGTGGTGAATTGACATTTACTAAAACAGTAGGTGAGTATTCGATTGTAGAATCATTTTACGAAGAAGGTTTTGCAAATTGGTTTACTAGTTTGTTATCGTCGCACAGTTGCTTTTTGAAAGTAAATGATAAAGCGAAACGTGATTTAGAATTTTCTATTGGAGTTGTACCAAAGCACGGTACGATTCAATGTCGTGCAGTATTGGATGGTGAATAATGATGAAATTTACATTTGATTGTAGAGCTAAAGTAAGATTTTCTCATGAGTTGTCTGGAAATGATGAAAAGTTGGACAAGAAGTTCGACGAAATGCTTGACTTTAATGCAGACAAGGTCAAAGCATATGGTATTGGTGATTTAGATACACATGTGGTACGCTTTATCCGTCAATTATATAGTACAAATGGTGAGACGAACTGCATTAATAATGGAATAGACGTTAAGTATGAATTTGAATACGGAACTGTTCACTTTTGGGGAACAGCTTTGTTCGAAATCACAAATGAGTCAGCTTTTTGGAGCGACTATTTGACTGAACAACTCAAAGAGTACGTGACTGAGAAATTATATGAAATGGACGACTTAAACTTGGACTTAGATGCTCTATATAAGAAGTGGAGTTATTTGGGTTATGACGGTCAAGTCTATGTTGATTTAGTTAAAGACAGTGCTCGATGTGAAGCATTAATTGAAGAAGACTAAAAACTAATATATGTCTGTACGCTAATCAAATTTTATGGTATACTGAATAGCGTACAGATATTTATATAAGTGAGGACTAACGAATGATTAAAAAGTTATATAGAAAATACATCAAGAATCCAATTAAACGCTATGGTAAGAAAATGCTGATTGCATATCTATTAGGTACTGCACCAGTTGGGTATGTGACGACCGCAATCGCAACGCAGATTCCATTCACGAGTCCAAAACAAGTTGTGACAGCGTTAGTAGACCATGGAACACCACAAGGTGTTGTTAACTTATTCACTGGGGGATTGTTTAAACCAGTTACAAGTGGTATTCAAAACTTGTTCGGAAGTGGTCAAGAAGCTTTAGGAAAAGCATTGAATAATGAGTCATTCGTTAAAGCAGGCGTGGAAACCAAAAAGAAGGCAAACGAATACTTCAATCAAGCTAAAAACGCAGTCAATGGTGTGACCGAATCACAGTCGTCGAATGAACCAATCGTTATTGGTGGAAGCGACGATTACAATTTGAGTGTGGACGAAACTGCTAAGTTAAATTACTACAAAGTAATTGGTGAAGCTACGATTGATGAAGATAAATTCGGTGCTCCGGGAACAATTGTGTATTCACAATTGGATAGTCTTGGACGAACTCAAACAGCTTATGGTTATTTGAACTACAAGCTAGTGAGTGCTGAAAAGAATCAAAAACGTGAATCATTTAGCAACAGTAAGAGCGAACGACTTGCTGGATGGCCGACGAAGAACTCTAAAGTTGTAATTACATATGCAACTAAAGGTGAGTATAAAGGTGAAATGTACAACAGAAGTCACTTAATTGCTGACTCTCTTGGTGGTGCTGCGTTGAAAGTAAATGCAATCACTGGAACACGAACACAAAACGTTGGTGAGAACAACACTGGTGGGATGGCATACATTGAAGAAAAGTTACGACAATTCTTTGAAAATCCAACGAATGAAACCGTGTTTTATGAAGTAAAACCAGTATACACTGGAAATGAGTTGATTCCACGAGTGGTGGAGATTAACGTTAAATCATCAGATGGTTCAATTAATGAACATATCTTGGTATATAACACAGCTAAAGGATATATCATCAACTACAATGATGGTACATTCACGAAAGGATAGAACGAATTATGACAAATCAAGCTAAATTTGATGAATTCAAAAGTGAAGTGGTTGGTTTTGCGACGACAGTTGTAATGCCAATCATGAGAACATTCAATGATATTAACTGGAGTAGTGAGCTTCCATCGATGGGGGTGCGCTCACAAACATATCGTGCAACAATCATGGACGGACATCATGCGACTAGCTTCAAACGTTTAGAAGATGGTTTAAAAGCTAGTAATACGACAGCGTTGGAGCTTGAGACTCTTATCGATGCATGTATTCGCAATTTAGAGCGAGTAGCGAAAATGATAGACCATGTGCGACACGATGTGAATGAGATTCCAGAATGTACATATTTTAAAGAAACACCGATGTACGCAACAATGGAGGATTTAGGTGTAGCGTCAGTTGACGCATTAACAAAAGCGGAGGGACTCAAATGGACAATTCAAATCGTGGCGGACTTAACAAGACCACACAATCATCAAGTAACATTAAACTAATTTCAATCGTTTACGAATTATTGAACTTCATTCGATTGACATTCGGTCGACTAATTCCATTAACGGTATTTGCACTTGTCATTTGGACAATTGATGCTCAATATCAAGGAATTCGACAAGTGACATTAAGTTATGTGAATATCGTGGAGAAAGCACAAATATTGATAATCGCACTTATTGGATTGCGATTGATTGAATTGGGAATGGAAAAGTTTGCAGGATTCTCATTACCACGTGAGGTGAAAGTACCATATACAGCGGTTGGTTTAATTGCAACATTGCTTGCGATGTATCTATTTGTAGACTTAAACCAAACACTCGCAATAAGCACGACGTTGAGCACTTCTCACATGTCAGTAGTGTCATCATTCTTGACAATGATTGTGGCATTGTATATGATAACTTCACTTATTGTAAGTTGGTTAAGAGGGAAGCTGTCGAAACACATCGATGAGACAATGCTAGTACGAGCAGACAGTATCAAATACTATAAAGTAGGTTTTACTAAAATTGGCGTTTCTAAATAACGTCAATTTTTTTTTTTCAAAAAATTTCAACTTTTTGCGGTTTAGGTCTGTACTCAAATACAATATATGGTATACTTAGATTAAATTAAGACGAGACGGGAGTGATGTAATTGTACGTTACAACAAATTTGTATGAAAGTTATGCGAGATTTATCGACGTACCAGACCACGAATTTTTTCATCACGCGGTTCAAGCAGCGATTCAACGACTGGAGGACGGACAACTCGACGATGTAGATGTCGACAAGATTAAACAAGAACTGACGCCAGTTATCTACTGTAGTTCTGTTGTATCGAAAACGAAAGACGACAACATTATTGCACGTACTGAGCTGAACCAACGCTCAACGAAGAAATATCTGATTATCGACGCTGACTACAACATTGGGGAAGAAGAAGAATCCAATCGAGTACGAAATCGATTGTTAGAGTTGAGTGAGGAATTAAAATGCAAGTTAGTGTTATACCCAACAGTGAGTTATCCGCTAAAACCACGTTTTAGAGCGGTGTTATTTGCGACTCGTTCAATGAACGACGTGACATATCACCAAGCGATGACGTGGCTTTACGAACAATTGGGAGTGTCTGCGACAGACAATAACGACTTTAGAGTGACAACAAATCACAACTTACCGGTATTCACGGATGAGAAACAATTGGAAGCGATTTACGACAATACGGAAGACGAAAATTATGGATTTCTAGATAACGCTTTGTGGAAATTGTATCCGAAGATTAAAAGTAAGCGTTCTAAGAAGAAACAATTTGTACCAACAAAATCGAAATACGACGATGTTAAATTAAGTCGATTCCAAGCTGTGCAAGGTGCTAAAGAACTAGCTCGGAAATCGGAAATGTTGGATTATGGTTATTTCTGGCGTGTTGTACACTCAGTTGCAAGAGCTGAGATAATGGGACAAATCACGAATGAACTAGCACTAACAATGATGAATATTTTTGCGTCTGCTACGACAGATGAAGCAACACGAAGTGACTGGGAGTATTCTAATAGATTGGAATACAACAAGACACTAAGCTCACTACAAGGTAGTGAGGAACGCTTGTATAAAGCGAAACCACTATTCAGTTATGATGAGTGGAAGAAGTATGTGAAGTTTGAAGGAGAACAATAGGGAATATGATTAAGGAATATGAATTACATGAATTATTTCATGATTACGACATTTTTGGAAATGACATGGGAAGTCTAGAGAAGCTTCCAAATTTAAAAGGGTACAATCGAATGAAGTTGAATTTACAACGATTATACGTACCACGATTAGGAGCTGACGCTCAAGCGTATGAGGAAAGACAAGCTCAAACAAATGTACTAGTTCGAAAATTTGAGGTGAAAGGTACTGATTTATATGTAAGCACCATGCGTCAGATTTTTCCGGGAGAAATCCAAGTAGTATCACCGGAGGATTTGAGATTTGAATTCTCAATCGATGGAAGTGTGAATTACTTAGGAACACAATATAACGTACGATTCTTGTACTCGTTGGGGAACATCAGTCAAGATTTACGTTATGAAGGTGTGAGTGTTGTACCATTTAAGAAAGATGAGACATACACTCGTACGCAACTAGAAAAGTTAAAGTCATATCTACTCGATGAGAGTAATATTGACATTGACATTCATTGGCAAGCGATTAAATTTATTTAGGGGTCGATAACATGTGGAAATATGAACAATCGAAAGAATCAGAAGACATTATCACAGTGACTGATACACAAACAGATGTTCAATTTGAGTTGATTAAACAAATTAGTGATGATTTTAATGGAAATTGTGCTGTGTGGTTTTGGTGTCAAGTGTTGAATGCTGAGTTGAATCGACAATTTGGAAGTGCGGATAAAGATTCTAAAATTGGTCGTGAGTTCGCAATTGTAGTGGACGATGATGCATTCAAAGTGTGGAAGTTGTTTGTGACAAATCCAACTGAGTTATATGAAGTTAGTGGTATTGAGGACAAATGTTTATTATTTGGAATCATTCAGAATTTTAAAATTGTAAACGATATTGAAAAAATCAATGTGATTAGAAAATAAAGGAGATAAATCGAAATGGTAAAAGCTACAGAAGTAAAACAAAAGGAATTTGGTAAATCGCTATTTGGATACAGTAAGAGTGAAGTGGACAGCTTTGTTAAAAATGAAGTTGTGAAACAATTAGAACTACATGAGCGTATTTTAGCGGATTATAAAGAAAACAAGTATAAAGAAACTGCTAAGAAATACGAAGATTCACAAAAAGAGTTAGTTCGTATTTTAACGGACGCTAAGAAACAAGCAGCTGCTTTGAAAAAACAAGCGGAAGAAGAAGCTCAACACATTAAAACCAAAGCTGGGTTAGAAGTGAAAGCTCAATTAGAAAAAGCACAACAAGACGCTACAGCGATTATCTTGAATGCGACTGAATTAGCTGACCGTGAGAAAGCACAAGCAAGTCGTATAGCTCATGAATTGCTAGTAGCAGCAAATGCTGAGAAAGACCGTATTGAAGCTGAGCAGTTGGAATTACAACGTAAAATCGTAGAGTGGAAAAATATTGTGAAATACCACACAAACGATGTGTTATCTGCGTTATCTGATGAGAAATTATCAGATGTGCAAGATGTAGTAGTAAAAGAAGAAGTAGTCGCTGAAAATTTAGGTACACCTAAAACAGAAGTAGCGATTGAAGTTGAACCAAAAGTAGCTGAGTCTGTTGAAGTGAAAGAAATCATTCACAACGAAAACAACGTAGTAGCTGGTGTTGATGTGAATAACTTAGACCTTGATAAAATGGTAGCAAACACTCAAGCTATGATGGCAGAAGAAGAAGCTAAATTATTAGGACACTTGAAAGATGGTGAATAATATGTCTGAAAAAACAAGAGTTACCTTACAATTGATTTTCTTCATTATGTTCGGAAACATGTTTCTGAATGCTTATGTGTTATTGAATGACATGCCGAATAAGTGGTATGTGATTGGTGCGTTGATTGTGTTATATATCACAAGTGTTGTTACAATCATTTGGATTAGTTCAAAAGACCCACAAGTGGTACAACCAACATTCAAAGAAGATACTGAGATTATTGTGGAAATTCCAACTGAGAATGAAAAACCAATTGTGAAAATCGAAAATGCTTTCAATGATGAACCAGTAGTGGTCACACACGTTGAAGAAGATGAGTTCGTTCGATTGAAATCAAAGGGTCGTAAATATTCCAAAATGCGTGGGCATGGAAGCAAAAGCACTCGTGCTCGTCAACCGTGGATTGGTGCTCGTAAAGCAGAACGAGTAGTTAATTTCGATATTGAGAGCAATGGTCATTGGTTGACTGCTGGAATCACTGGTGGGGGTCGAACTAGAGACTTACTATACATTGCGGTTGCTATGGAGAAATTGAAAGAAAAAGGTATCGAATGGAAGTTAGATTAAAGCTAGGAAACTAGCTTTTTTCTTTTATAGTACTACACACGCTGAGAGATATGTGTTATACTGTAAGTATAGATTTTACGATAGGAGGAATGAACCGTTGTTTAGAGATAAATGGCTACTACGAAAGTATTCGAAGTTAGCTGATAAAGTATTGAAAATTGACGATTACAAGCACTTTACGACTCAAATGGAGTTTATGAGTGAGACGGAGAAATTCAAAGCTCGATTGAAACAAGGTGAGAAATTAGACGACATTCTACCACAAGCATTTGCTTTGGTGCGACAAGCAGCTAAGTTAGTTCTTGGACTTGAACCGTACAAAGTGCAAGTGATTGGTGGGATTGCACTTCATTACGGAAATATCGCTGAAATGCGTACTGGTGAGGGTAAGACATTGACTGCAACTATGCCAGTGTATTTGAACGCATTAAGTGGTGAGGGTGTACACGTAGTTACGGTCAATGAGTATTTGGCTGAACGTGACTCAACTGAGATGGGAGAACTTTACAACTTCTTAGGATTGACGGTTGGTTTGAATAAAGCTGAGTTGCCACAAAATGAAAAGTGGGAAGCGTTTCAATGTGATATTACGTATACTACAAACAGTGAGTTAGGATTCGATTATCTACGTGATAACATGCGTTTGACCGCTGAGGGTAAAGTATTACGTAAGCTACACTATTGTGTAATCGATGAGATTGACTCAGTATTGATTGATGATGCTCGAACACCACTTATTATCGCTGGACAATCATCACAATCCACGATGGAGTATTTCAAAGTAAATGAATTTGTGAAGACGCTTCATTTTAACGATGTAGTGTATGACCATCAAAGTAAGTCTGTTCATTTAACACCGCAAGGTGTCGATAGAGCGGAAACTCATTTCAGAGTGGATAATTTATATGGATTGGAAAACGTGAGCTTGATTCATCTTATCGACCAATCATTATATGCACATTTTGCGATGAAAAAAGACGTTGACTATATTGTTCGTGGCGGAGCTATTGCGATTGTGGATACGTCAACTGGTCGTGTAATGGACGGTCGACAATTCTCAGATGGATTACATCAAGCATTGGAATCCAAAGAGGGTGTTGACGTAAATGATGAGACGAAGACGTTTGCAAGTATTTCATATCAAAACTTCTTCCGAATGTACGAGAAGCTTTCTGGTATGACTGGTACTGCATCAACTGAGAAAAAAGAGTTCATGTCTACGTACAAGATGAGAGTGATTACAATTCCAACAAACAGACCAATTCGTCGAATTGACGAAGATGATGTAATCTTTGCGACAATGAAAGCTAAGTATAAAGTTGTAGTTGATGAGATTGAACGAGTTCATGCAACAGGTCAACCAATTCTAGTTGGTACATCATCTGTTGAGAATAGTGAGTTGTTATCTAAAATGTTGACAAAACGTAAAATTCAACATCAAGTCCTAAATGCGAAACAAGACGAGGACGAAGCTCACATTGTAGCAAGAGCTGGTGAGCGTTATGCTGTTACCGTTGCAACAAACATGGCTGGTCGTGGAACTGACATCAAACTTGGACACAAGGTGAAAGAACTTGGTGGATTGTATGTACTTGGAACTGAGAAACATGAGAACCGACGAATTGACAATCAATTACGTGGTCGTAGTGGTCGACAAGGTGACGTTGGTCGTTCAGTGTTCATGATTTCATTAGAAGATGATTTGATGAAACGCTATGGTGGTGATAAGATTGAAGCAAAAGCTAAGAAACTTTCACATGTTACAGAACCAATCACAACTCATGGATTAAGACGAGCGGTTACAAATGCGCAAAAACGCATTGAAGGTAATGGATTCGACACACGTAAATCATTACTAGAATACGATGACGTTGCTCAATTACATCGACTATCAATTTATGAGTTACGAGAAAACGCATTGTGTGGTCACATGAACATGGATGACTATTATCATGACGCAATTGTAACTACGGTAGATGATTTACTAGCACCATATTTCGAGAATGAGATTGTAAATATGGATAGTGTTGCTGACGCTGTTACACAATTAACTCACAAGAAATTATGGTTGAACGAAATCATGAGTGTTGAAAGTCAATTAGAGTTAAAACAAGTGGTACTTGATTTTGTACTACAAGCGTATCATGAGAAAGTTGGAAAAGCTGTCTTGAATCGAACAACTGATGAGCAACGACGTGCTCTTGTAAGTTCGATTGATAAAGCGTGGGTGACACACTTGACTCAGTTAGACCAATTGAAAGACGCTGTGGAGTTACGCTCTTACAGTCAAGTACAACCAGTCACTGAGTATCAATTAGAAGCTAAGAAGTTATTCAATGACTTAAAACGTGAGATTGAAATTAGTACTGTTCGTAAATTGTTTGCGACAGTGTTGTAGAAAGGATTTGAAATAGTGGGTAAGATTATTTCGTTCGAGGGACTCGACGGTGTTGGTAAATCAACAATCTTAAAACGAGTTCAACAAAAGTTAGAAAAAGATGGTTATTCGGTTCTCGTAATTCGTGAACCGGGTACAACGCAATTATCGGAGAAAATCCGAAAACTAGTGAAATCGGATGTACCACGCTCAAGCATGTCTGAGATTTTGTTATTCATGGCGGCTAGAGCGGACATGATTAATAGTGTACTGAGTCCCAATGTGAAACATACTGATGTGATTTTACTAGATAGATATATTGATTCCACCGTGGCATATCAAGGATACGGTGAGAAGCAAGATGTTGAAAAGATTAAACAACTAAACAACATGGTCGTTGGTGTGAACCAACCGAACTTGACAGTGTATATTGACGTACCAGAATCTGAAATTGAATCACGAATGAAAACCCGTGTAAAGAAAGACAGATTTGAAGTAGATAAACAATTTATCAAAAGAGTACGTAAGGGTTACAATGAAATTCGTAAATCAGACCCAGACCGTGTGAGAACTGTCACAAACTTAAATGTGAAAGAAGCGGTTGACAAAGCATACGAACTTGTTGTAGACTGTATTAAATCTAAGACGGAACACAAACGTAAATCATTGGCGAAATTATCAAAACCACTAAAAAGTGAAAGTGGTAGTTTCAAAGCAACAATTGGTCGTATTGGTCGTGACGAAAACGACAATCCAACACTATTATTAACAAATGTTAAAAAAGTGGGCGGTCGTAAAGTGTTAGCAGACCATGTGTGGGTAAACTAACAGTTTACAGAAGTATAGAAAGCTAATGAAGTATTTATTGATTTTCTATATAAAGTAACAACGACAATTAGAAAGCCCTGCGCATCCAAGGATGGGTGTGTATCATAACAAAAGTTAAACCGAGGAAATACCTTAAAACCCGTTTGCCACAACGTAGAGTGAAAACTCAAGCGTGACGGTAGCGAAAGCAGAAAGAAGAAACGGGATGTTGATACAGCTTAGTAGTTAACACAAGAACGAACAGTTGTAAAGCTGAAATAAAACCTAATCAGTGTCTAGTAAATAAAATAGTGAATGCTAGAAAACGTTAGTGCTAAGTCAACGGTAACAAGGGTAAGTTTCGGTAGGAATGTCCTAAGTCTTGAATAAAGATATGGATAACCTCCAACGACTATCCGTTGAAGACGGAGTAAAGCCACAAGCCAATGGTGGAAGAAAAATCTTTGGTCTGGACATACATGAAAGTTGTGTTAGTATAGTTCAGATTGACATATAGTCTGCGCACGTTCTGTAATAGAAGTGTCTAGGAATTGACCTAGCTATTGAGAGTTGCGTCTCAGTGGAAACTGTCAAAAGTATAAAAAAAATAAATTAAAAATTGAATAACACGAATAAAACTGTTGCATTTTATTACACGATATGTTATAATAGTTTTACCAAATAATTTAAGGAGGTAGAACTATGGTAGGAAGACCTAAATCTAAGAAAGGTACTAAGGTACATACAGCTTTCAAAATCTATCCAATCGATAAGGAAAGAGCACAAGCAATGGCAGATAAGTTAGATATGAGTCTATCAGCTTATATTAACAAAGCCGTGTTAGAGAAGGTGGAACGTGATGAGAAGTCAGAAGATTAGACTGAAACTAACCAAGGAGCAAGAATGTCTCGCATGGCAGTACAGCGACGTTTCACGTAAGTTCTGGAATCTTTTAGTAGACATAGATAGACGCAACAACAAAGGTGAGTTTGATGACATTTTGAGTAGAAATGGGAATAAGACTTATTATTCAAAATTCCACGATAGAGATATTTACAATCTCAATCAGTCAGATTATACGAAACTCGCCAATCTTGTTGTTGAACAGAACTCAAAAGAAGATTCTGAAACATGGTCGTGGTATTTTCAACCAAACCAATCATTCATTTACACGTTTATTGCGAGGGAACTAGTGAAAATTAGAGCACGAAATAAAGGTAAATTGAAATTTAGGAGTATTAGAAAAATCCAACCGAGTTTTAACGTACGATGTGATAGTTTCCCGGGTGGAACACGCCAAAGTCGTATCTATTTAAAAGATAATGGTAAGCTTCAAATACCCACGATAGGCGACGTACGTTTCGGTCATGTTCGGGTTGGTTTCGATTTATCTTGCAAGAAACAAGTTGCTCGTATTTCTTTTGACGGAAAATATTGGTATCTATCGTACACAGAAGATGTCGAACCAGCTATTTCTGATTTACCAGATTATACTGATGGAATCGGAATTGATTTAGGTATTACACCTTTAGCTACGATGTCGGACGGTACAACCGTACCAAACATCAAGACATTCAGACGATTCCGTATCTTAAATAAACGACTAAAGAGACTACAACGTAAGTTGTCTCGTAAATATCTTATTAATAAATGCAACAAACATAATAAAACAAAGAATATCATTAAGTTAGAAAGACAAATCAAGTTGATACATCGTTCGATAAAGAACATTCGTATCAATCACATTCGTAAATTTGTATCTGAGCTAGTTAAAAAACAACCGCAATATATTGCAATTGAAGATTTGAACGTAAAAGGAATGTTGAAGAATAAATATCTAGCAAGAGATATTGTCAATTGTTCTTTTTACACTATCAGAGAACAACTAATTAGGAAGGCAAAGGAACGACATATCGTCGTCCGATTAGTAGATAGGTTCTATCCATCAAGCAAAACGTGTTCAAACTGTGGTAGTTACAAAGTGGACTTGAAACTGAGTCAACGAGTATATCGCTGTGAACACTGTAAGGTACAAATAGATAGAGATTTCAATGCTTCATTGAATATTGCACAAACTGACAGATATATACTAGCTTAATTAATTTGTTTTATTGACTTTGGAAACTAAAGTTAATTAGTTTTAGTGGTAGGTCAGCCGTAAAGCCAAACCACTATAATATAGACGCCCTGACAATTATGAGTACATCAAACAAGGATTAGCGTGAGCAAAACTTGGCTCAAGATGGGAAAGTTAATCGTGTTATTCATTTTCTAAATTTTATACTTTTGACTTACGGTACAATACACTCGTGAGTTAATCAAAGCTGGTACTTTGTTACCAAATGATGAAATCACATTTAGTGCTACAATTGAACCATATAAACATGTTGCGAAGAATGGAACAGAGTACGATGAGTATGGATTAGCGAATGTGAAAGATGTGAAATTAACAAAAGCGATTCGTGTGAAGAAATCAACTGGATTTGAACGTGAGTCATTAGATAGATTGACGTCAATTACGGATGAGAAATTGTTCAAAGAGTCAGCTTCACGTTATTTACGTTATGTGACCGCAATGATACATGAACATTTTAGTTAAGATAGGATGTGAATTTAATTGACAAATAATTATACTGGTATTGACTTATATGATGGTATTGAAGCGGTACGTCGAGTACCGGGGATGTACGTGGGGTCTACAAATAAAATTTCAGACAATCACTCACCAAAAGCATTAATTCAGTTATTACAAGAAGTTTTATCAAACTCGCTTGATGAGTATGTGGCTGGATATGGTGATGAGATTCATGTAACAATCCATAAAGATAACGCACTTACAATTCAAGACTTCGGTCGTGGTATCCCGAAAGGTCCGGGTAAATCATTTAGTGATATTATCAACTCGACAACTAAATTACACGCTTCTGGTAAGTTCAAGAGTAATTATGGTGGTGTTGGTATCACTGGTATGCACGGAATTGGATTGAAAGCAGCAAACGCTCTTTCAAAATACATGACGATTGAAGCTATCTGTCATGCCACATCGGAAGTGAATGGAAAACCGGAGTTGAATGGTGGATTTGATGTCTATAAGTTAACAATTCATTTAGAAAACGTCATTGAACAAAAACTCATTAAACATATTCCAAAGAAAGATGTAATTTCTATTGATAATGGACATATCACATTGAAAGATGGAACTAAACTAAGAACTGGTACAACTGTAACATTTTTACCAGATGACGGTCCAGTGTCAGATGATAATCCAAAACCAATGATTGAAGATATCAATTGGGTGATTGGTGACGTGTTGCACAAACTTGAAAGCTCAGCTTACTTGTGTCCGGGAATCAAAATTACATTAACAGATGAGCGAACAAATCCAGCGACTAAGTATGAATGGTATTACGAGAATGGTCTTGGTGACTATGTTCAACAGCTATCTCATGAGTTCGATGGATTGTCTAAAGTAAAAGAACCAATCATCATCGATGAGCAAATTGAGTTGAATAACTATCCATTCCAAGTACGTTGTGCTATTAAATATGTAGATGACGTGCAATCAACAATCGTATCATATGCGAATGGTGCTCCAACACCGAGTGGTGGTACGCACGTTGACGGATTCAAGAGTGCGATGGTGAAATCATTAAATGAATTTGTGGCTTCTGATACTTATAAGATTGCAGTGAATGCAAAAAACAAAGCTGCTAAAAAATCAACTGATAAGATTAAGGTCGTGAAAGGTGCTTTCAAGCAATCGGACGTATTAGACGGTCTTATTGCAGCATTTGAGATTAAGATTCATAAAGATTTAACACAATTCGGTGGACAAATGAAAGAGAAGCTTGAAACTGCGTTAGCAGCAAAAGCGATGGAAACTGTAGTAAGTAATGGTGTTTCTACATGGTTATTCGACCATGCTGACATTGGTATTCAGATTGTGGACAAAATCAACGAATCAAAAGAAGTTCGTGAGACGATTAGCGAGTCACGACTTGATAAAAAGACAGCTCGTAAGTTGAAAGAACAAGGAACTCTTATTAAATCAAGTAAGTTGAAAACTGCGTCTGCAAAAGACCCAAGCAAGAAGGAATTGTTTATCGTAGAGGGGGACTCAGCGTCTAACATCGGGCGAGACCCGAAATTCCAAGCTGTCTTTCCGTTACGTGGGAAGATTTTGAATACATTTGAGTTACCACTGAGTGACGCATTGAAAAATGAAGAAGTACGTACAATCATCTCAGTATTAAACGCTGGGATTGGACAAGAGTGTGACCCAGAGAAAGCGGATTATCACAAAGTTATTATTGCAACCGACGCGGACGCTGACGGTTCACATATTCGTACATTGTTACTCGGATTGTTCTTCAAATACATGCGACCATTAATTGAAGCTGGTTACTTGTACGTGGTATTACCACCATTGTATAAAGCAGTGAAATATAAAAATGGTAACATTGATGAGATTAAAATGTATTATACAGAAGCTGAGATTGAAAAAGATAGAAATAAACTAACTGGATACGAAATCAATCGTTACAAAGGACTTGGAGAAATGGCGTTAGATGAAGCTCATTCTGCTTTAGCAGATGAGAAAACAAGACGACTCGTTCAAGTTACGATTGATGATATCAAGTCTGCACAAAAGGAATTGCAAATCTTACTAGGTAAGCAAGCAAAACTTCGTGCGGATTGGGTGGTCGAGCACATCGACTTCAATGAAGTGGAAAGGGGTTAATTAGAAGTGGCGTTACAAGCAACAAAAGATATTGGACTCATGTCACGTGAGTCCATGATTGACTATGGTAGTTACGTAATTTTAGCTCGTGCACTACCAGACTACCGAGACGGATTAAAACCAGTACATAGAGCGATTCTATGGTCTATGCACGAGTTAGGTTTAAACTCAAAAGCACGATACGTGAAAGGTGCTAAAGTAGTCGGAGATACAATGGCGAATTATCACCCACATGGTGACAGCTCAATTGACGACTCTTTAGTTCGTCTATCGCAACCATGGGTGAATAATGAAGTTCTCACTGACATTCACGGAAACAACGGTCACATTGATGGCTCAGGTGCTGCAGCGATGCGTTACTATGAATGTCGTTTAAGTGCGAGTGCTGATTTGCTTCTAAATGGTATTGGCAAGAATGCTGTGAACTTACTAGACAACTTCGATGGAACGAAGAAGATTCCAGAAGTATTACCAGCATCGATTCCACAAGCATTTATTAATGGTGCTCAAGGTATTGCATTCGGTATGGCAAGTAACATCTTACCACATAACTCATTAGAGTTATTAGATGGATGTATTAAGATGATTAAAACGCCAAATATCACTCCAGAGAAACTTGGAAAAATTGTACTCGGTCCAGACTTTCCGACTGGTGGGGTAATCGTAGAAAATGCTGACCATATGAAAGAAATCGTGGATGGAACTGGACGATTTGTACTACGTGGTAAAGTTGAACTACACGTAGAGAAAAAGAAAGAATCATATTTAGAAATCACAGAAGTACCATGGGGTGTGAACACTTCTGACTTGAAGAAATCTATTGCGACAGCATTAGAACCACACATGAAAGCTTTAGGTGTGACTAAATTAGATGATGAGTCTAAATCATCAAACGAAATCTCGATTAAGATTTTGTGTAAACGTGGTACTGATGAAACAACATTGAAACAAATCGAGACATTATTATACAAGAAATCTAAATTACAAGTTGCATACACTGCGAATACTGTAATGATTGTAGATGGAAAACCAATGCAAATTGGTATTTATGACTACTTACGTAAATTCGTAGACTTCCGTCGTGATACGTTACGTCGTATGTGGCAGTATGATTTGGATAAATTACAATCTCGTGAGCACATTGTTCGTGGATTGTTACAATTAGTAAAATTATCTGACGAAGTTGTGAAAGACGCTCGTAAGTCAACATCACGTAAGAACTTCATCGAAGTGCTTCAAAAGAAACATAAATTCTCAGAAGCACAATCAGAAGTAATTGCAAACTTACCATTGTATCGACTTGGTAAACAAGACTTTGAGCAACTAACAAATGAGTTAGATGAAAACTTGACAAATCAGAAAGAATTATCTAAGAGATTGAGCGATGCTGATTATTGTAATCAACAATTGATTTTAGATTTTCAATCATCGAAACAAATTCTAAAAGATAGTAAACGTAAGACTACATTCAAGGATATTTCAGACGAAGTAGAAGTAGTTGAGTTGAAAGAAGAAGACTTGATTGAGTCTAAAGCTACGAAAGTTGTAGTGAAACGTGACTTACAAGTATTCCGAATTGGAGCTAAAGCTTATGAAAATAACATCGCAAGTTACGATAATGATGACATCGTGGATGTAATTGATAGTACAACAACGGATTACATTGTAGTTGCAACTAAATCTGGGCAGTCAGTTACTCGATTTGTAAATGACTTGGATAATGGTTCATTAACAGGTTCATACGAAACATTAAACAAACAAATTCCAGACTTGAAAGCAACAGACGAATTTGTCGGAGTGTCAACAAGTAGTCAATACGAAACATCACGTATGCTAGTCATCACTAAAAACGGTGCTGCTAAATTACTGGACGTTTCAAAAGCACAACAAAACGTGAATACAAAACGTTACTTGAGCAAACTTGGTAAATTGATGAAATTCAAGAGCGATGACGATTATGTGATTTACGCAAAACAAATCGACATGTCTGAGTTCAAGGACACAACAATCAAGATTACGATGCTTGATAGTTCGTTCAAGACACCGAAGATGGTTGAGAAGAAAATCAACATGTCCAAATATGATGGACGAAGTGATGGAGCAAGCTCAACTGGGTTTACACTTGTAAACACGAAAAATGGTAAATGCGATATTAAATCAATCGAATTGGAGAAATAGTTATGAAAACGACAAGACATAAAGCGTACAACATTATTCGAGTATTGGAGACACTACGCACCATCTCAGATGATGCGTCAGTACTTCGATACCACGCACGTCTAGTACCACTCAGAGTTAAAGCGAGTGGTACTAAACCAATGACGTACTATCATGATAGTACAATCACATTACGATTGGAGAATTTTGATAAACACGTTCGTGTGAATATCCCATTCACAAATGATGGTGACGTGATTGCTCTACTATTTGCTAGTGCAAGTGATGGCGACAATGTGTATATCGGTACTCGACAACAAGCGATTTTCAATCTTGGAAATCTCGATAAGTCAATGACAGATGACGAGATTCGTAGTTTGACACTTGACTTGTTACACTTTATGACGGAAATTGAACCGAAACCAATGGAAAAAACTTTCAAATCTGTGAAATATTTTCCAGTTGACTATGTACACGGAAGCTAGATGTAGTGTATAATGAATATAAAGATATAAGAGAGGAGTGACATTTGATGTTCACATATTCAGTAAGCGACGAGTTGATTGCTGCGATTTTGGATAAAAAGTTCGTAGTAGAATCAGCGTCAGTGAAGAAAGATGAATTAACAGTAAGACTATTGAACACAATAACAGATACAGTAATGATTGTGAAATTCTCAAATCCATCGATTTCAAATGAGAACTTTGAAACGCATGGAAGTTACGTGGAAGACATTTCACTATACGGATATAGAAAAGTGTTTAAAACACAATACTTTAACGGATGTATGTTAGCACTTGCTGACGGTAAAGGAAACAAAACAACGATTCGAGGTGTTCGTAAATGAAATTAAGTAAGCTACAAGATGGTGCTAAGGTGACATATTACGACGAATCTGTATTGTCAGCACCACAAATCAATCAAGATTACATCAATAAAGCAAACTGGTTTGTATATCGTTATGATAAAGAAACTGGAACAACTACATTTCTAGAAATGGCACACGATATTCGTCGTGCTGAGAAATTCGAAATCATTGCTGACGACGGTCGCAGTGTAGCACAACAAAATACAGTTGTTGCCGGTCGTGTAATTCTTGAGTACATCGCACGTAAAATGCGTGAGACACAAATTTTATCAAACATTGTTGATGGAGTACCACAATTCATCTGTCAACGTACAAGTAAAAAATAATTAATAGATTGGAGAACTAAAAATGTTAACGATTAAATATACTGACCCATCGTGGAATGATGAGATTATTGAAGACTTAGGCGGAGCTGTTAAGATTACTCGTAAGAGTGGTAATGCAACAATTGAGGATGCTACACCAGACCATCTAAAAGAAGTGGCTGAGGACTTACTTGCTCAAGGATTAGAAGTAACAGTAACATTCAAATCGAAAGTACCGAAAGACTAAAATAAAAATTGGAATAAGTGTAACACACTACCGTACTCGGCTGACATTGACCATGACCGTGGACGGTAGATTGTTGCAATCTAGGAGTATAGCATATGAGAAAAATGATACGATTTAAAAATCGAAAATTAGATGTCGTTGAAACTCTGGATGAAGCAGTTGGGTACATCCATCGTGAGTACGAGCGTGACGTCATCAAAATTAAAGATTACGTAAATGTAAATTTATGTCAGCGTACATTGGTGCATTTGGGATTTGAGTATGTCGACACCAAAGAAGGTAGTCGTGAATATCGTAAATTCATGCATCATCGTACAGAGTTGATTCGACGAGAGCAATATTTGAAGCTGATGTCGAAATATAAAGTTAGTGGATGGATTCTCGTTCAACGAGGTCGCTACGTGACCATTGATGGAAAACCGATTGCGTCACGTAATAAGAGCACATTGCTCAAACGTATTCATCAAGCACACGATTTGAAACGATATGGTGCATTAGATGAGTTTACAGCAAATGCGATTTCACACCGAGATTTAGAAGTCCGTCCGATTTTCAAAGAAATCATAAAGAAATAATTAAGGAGTGATTTTCATTGGAACAAATGATAACATTTTCAACTCAAGAAAATTCAATTAAACCAATCATTGAGCATGACCGCTTGATGAGACTATACTTACACGAAGATGTTACCGTCTATCCAAACGAAGTCACAAACATCTCGACTGGAGTTACAATCAATCAATCAAATGGTATGATTGCTACGATTATGGGTTCAAGTGCGACATTTGACAATCGACTGTTAGTCCACGATGACGTGGTTTTCGATTCGACATTTGATGTCGTAGTTAAAGTATTCAATCCAAATCAGTATCCAGTACATCTAAAACGTGAAGTAGAGATTGCAAGAGTTCTATTTAATCACGCATTCATGATTGACGTAAAATCAAGTGAAGTCAAGAGTGATAACAATGGACTATTAGAAGTGTTACAATCAAGTTTAGCTTCTGCTCATGTTGGATATGAGATGGATTCCGAATTCGACGAAGATGAGCGTATGAGTTTTGAAGACGCACTCGCTGAGTTCGTGACAAGATTAGTGAAAGCATTGAATGATGGAAGTGATACATTATATGTGGAAGCGAATGATTCATTATATGAATTTATTCAATCGACTTATGATGAGTTAATCACAACTAAAATTTTCGAGTATATTGAGAACACAGATTTAGGTGTTCTATTGAAATTAAATTCTGAAAGTGAGGTCGTATAATTGGTCAATATTGCAGAAATGCCATATACACAGCAAGTGCAAGCACGAGTTAAAACTCGTCCAAAAATCAAACAATTTAAAGAAACATATAAGCCAGTGGACTTCTCGTACTTACAAGACGCTGTTGAATCAACATACGACTTAGAGTGTATGATTGAGTTGTTTACGAACGCTATGATTAGTCCACACAACTTCTCAATCGTGTTGTTTGGTGACGAGCAATTCGCTGATGTTACTAGAGAACAAATTGAATCTCAAATTGATAAATTTATCAAAAAACCAGATACCATTCGCATGTTGAAGAAAATTGGTATCAAAGACCCAGATAGTTTAGGTCGTAACGCATACGTTTATAAGATGGGTGATGCTAACGACATGAAAGAATTCGAGTCAATGTTGCGTACTCAGTTGTTATGTGAGACATTACCACACGATTTACCATACGCAAACAAATATAATTTCGCTGAGTATCGTACGTGGAATGGTGCGTCTTACGACTTACCAGTATTAGTGTTGACGTACTTGTGGGTGAAATTACATAAAGAGAAGACAAGACCGAGTGAGATTCGTAAATTATCAAATTACGTAATTCGCTTTCAAGATAAACCACACAAGTTTCCAGAGTATATCGAACGTTGTACGAAAGGTGTCATCAAAGCGACAGCTTATCGTTACTTCCGCAACTTAGCATTATATAAAGACGGTCATATCGACTGGGCGAAACTTGCTAAGAAAGATACTGTTGACGAAGCTAGTGAGAACTTGACAACACCGGGTCTTAAAAAAGAAATGGCGAAAGACGGAATGGACGTTATCATTGACGAATTAGTCGCAAGTGACGAACCACACGTATGGACTGAAAAAGAAAAAGCACACTTAGTAGAATATAACTTTAACGACGTGCTTGCGACTCTTGTGAAAAGTCATAATAAATTCTTAAAGAGTCGTCTATTCATTCGAGATACGATTCGTGCAATGTATCCATATACAGCAGCTCGCTCGATGGATATGATGAAATTAACACGTTATACTCCACGTGAGCGTGATGCTACAGCTGCGCAAATCGCTGGATGGGTGTTAATCGGACCGAACAATGTAAAACCAGTAGACTACGATTTTGTAGACTTTGCGTTTCCAGTACCAAATCCAGAAAAACCGGGAGAAACGGTTTGGGTGGATTTATGGGAGTATATGTGTGCAAAAGAAGTTTACGTACCGAACAACTTAAAACAATTCTTCTCTCATTTTCGTGGTAAAGACACACGACAAATGAAAGACTTGAAGAAAGTATTGCGTTCGCAACCAATCACTCATTCATCACTAATGAACGTACCATACATGCGTGACGGGAAAGCAACAAATAGTTTTGCTCGTGTGTCAACTGGTGGTGCTCACGGAGGTGTAATGGCAGGATTGAATGCGATGTCGGATGAAGCGATTCAAAAATGGATTGTATCCGATGCAGACGTAAAAGGTCGTCAAAAACCAACTGTCGATGTGAAGAATGTAATCCACTTAGACTGGTCATCATTCTATCCAATGTTGATGTCTAAAATGCAAATGTTCTTGACGACAGAGGGGTTTGACCGATTTACATCGATTGTGGAATACCGTATTGATATTAAAAATTCATTACCATTCGACAAATCTACGTGGACAGCAGTGGATGTTGACAACTCAAACAAACAAGTTGGTTTCAAATTCTTGCTTAACAACTCATCTGGTGCTGCAAATACGCATAACCAATATGCTACATTACCACTAGACAACAAAGCATTATCAATGCGATTGATGGGCAATATGTTCATCTGGGCATTAGCACAACGTTTAACACAAGCGGGTGCATTCATTCCATCAACGAACACGGATGGTATCTATATTTGCAACATCTCAATGGAAGACTGTGAGCGTGTAGTACGTGAGTATGTCCGTGACTATGGAATGGAAGTAGAACCAGAAACATTATCACGATTCATCAACCGTGACGCTTCAAACCGTGTTGAGTTCATCAATGGTAAACGTCAAATCGTTGGTGGAGACTTACGTCCAAGTCATCAATTAGCTTATCCAGATGACGCAATCGGACAAAATATTACATATCCATTAGTAGCTGGGAATGCAGCTCTAGAGTATATGTCTAACAATGAAAACTGGTTAACAGAACCATACAATAGAGATATTGTATTAGACCACATTAAGAGCGTTCGAGATAAAGGTGACATGTTACCGTTCTACCATGTATTCAGTGGTACAAAAGCTCGTGCATTGACGATTGATGGTAAACGTGTGCAAAAAGTAAACCGAGTTGTATTAACACGTAACGGTAACACGCTTGGTACACAAAGTTTATCCGAGTTGAAAGCAGAACATATGTTCGAGTTTATTATGCAATTAGACGCTGGAATTCAACCGAAAGACATGATTTTCGACGGAGTGACAGCTCGATTCGAGACAGATTTGTTCGATGATAATAAAACTTACACAATGCGTGACTTCGGATTCGTACATAAACGTAAAGAATTCAAGACATCCGAGTATACACACGTTGGTGCTCTGAAAGCATGTAAGGATTCTAAGGACTTGTCTGATTACATGAAAATCATCAAAGCAAATCAAATCTGTTTAGTTGGTGATTCAATCGACGACTTAACACCAATCAAATCATGGAAAGATAGTGCAAAAGTAACTCACTATCCATCAACCACTGGTATTACTTTAAACACAGCTCAAGAACTTCGTGACTTCGACATGAATGAGTTAGACATCGATGCTTACGTTCGTTGGACTGAGCAACTGTTGAAACAATGGAAAGTAACTGCCAACTTAGAAGAAGTGGGATTAGTAGAGTGTGACGATACTGTCATTCCGAAAGAAGTTAAGATTCGCTCAACGAAGAAATCTAGAGCAATCGAAGACATCTATGAATTATATGGAATAGAGGTTTAGAGCATGAGAAAGATTAAATCAGTTAGAAAACTATGGATTATAGCTGGTGTGGTCGTAGTCATTGCGGTCGTGCTTTCAGTAATTGGAATGCTCTACCATCAATATACAAGTACTGTGGAGTGGAAGAAGACGCAACAACCAGAGCTTGCGTCTCTAACTCCAGAACAACTATATCTTAGTGACGCAGACCGAGAAAACATCGGTATCTATAATAACTACAAATCTCAATTATGGGATGACGAAAAGAAAAACTTCATTTCAACAGACGAAGAACTTTTTGATAACTTTGTTAATAGTTTCACAAAGATTGAGAGCTTAAACCTAAGTGGAGTAAATGAGTTATTTCACGACATTAAAGACATTCATGACCTACGACTCAGAGTAGAAAAAGTACAAGCTGAGAGACCAGACGAGTATTTGAAAGTCGTGGAAACAGTTGTTAACGATGAGTTCGACACTTTGAATGCTTTGGCTCAGAACAATAGAGTTGCTGGAGCTGTTCAAGATGTATATAAAAAACTCGGTGACTATGCAAAGTCACACAATCAACTTGTAGAAATTTACGATATATTTGCGAAAATTTTCACAATCGGAGATGAGATTGCAGTTAACGATGGAGCAACGACTGCTGATGCGACAGCATTTACAACCGTGGCGTCCACGTTTGACAGAGCTGATTTAATCAGTCGCTTACAATCGATTGTAAAAGAAGCTGCGAATACACTTGCAGACAACGCAAATATTGTTGACATTCAACATAAGATTGATGAAACAAAAGAACTTAAAGTGAAGTTTGAATCGTTGAAGAAAGAAATCGACGATAAGAAGAAAGCTCGTGACTCTCAAATCGTGGAATATCCATCATTTGTTGGTAAAACAAAACAAGAGCTTGAAAAGTGGGCGAACGAAAACAATATTAAGATTCGCTATCGTCAAGTAAATGGAACAACTACTGATAAAGTGAAAGCTCAGTTACCGTCGAATACAACGTACAAACGTATTCTTAAAGGTTCAGAGATTGAGGTAGAACTTGAAGTGAAACAAGTAGCTCCAACAACTGAGACTACAACAACGACAACTACTAGAAGAAATTCGAGGTGATAATAGATGATTGGAAAAATATATGTTAGTGTACGTAAATGGTTACAACCATATTGGAATCCGAGACCGAAAACGGTGAAAATTCCAAATAAACCGAAAACGGACAATGAACAAAAAGATGAAAAGAGTATTAAGATTCTACGTTCTAAAACTCGTCTCGAACATCTTTGGAACAGTGGTAAAGCACCAAGTGTCGGAAAATATTGGTTCTATCACGATGCTGCTCATCATGAAATTGGTGCGTATTTACCAAAAGATACAGCATTCAATTTTACGGAGCGTAGCGATGAAGAACGCTCGGAACTAAAACCACTTGTTTATCCAAGAATGAACGTAGCTTACGACCGCACACACTTAATTCCATTCGGATACCATGGAATTGAGAATAATAGTGCTTTAGTGATTGGTTGGTCATCAAGTCATAATCGTAACGAATTACGTAACTTTGAGATTGAGATGAATAAAAAGAACAAAACGAAAGATTTAGTATGGTTTACATACGTCACACGTAAACCCGAATATGGTGTTTGGACATATAAAGTGTTCGACACAAAATCACGTGATATTGTCGGTGAATTGACATTGAAATTGAAATGTGGTGACTGGGTTTGGAAATAAAAAAGAAACACGCCGACTTGATAAAGAAATATAACGAGTTGGCGTCTCGTTATAATCAATTGCTACAAGCAACATCATTACACCCAGACGATATCACGTATGAGCGATTTTGTAGAGAGCTACGCTATCCATATGAGTTTTCTCATATGCCAAGTCGTAGCGGAATTTATGCGTATCATAACGTGTCAACTGGAGAGATTTATGTTGGACAATCCGTGAACATGAAAACACGATTGGTACAACATTTTAGAAATGGTGTGAAAAAGAAAACTGGACACGATTCTCAGTTTAAGAACACACGTGACTGGAAATATTACGTATTGGAATTCATTCCAAAAACAGATAAAGAAAAACTGAATGAACGTGAAGCGTATTGGATTTGTTTAGCACGAGCAGCAGTAGCGAATAAGAAATTATTGGATAAGAAAACTGCTAAAGAAGCATTGAAACGTGTGGAGAACGGTGAGGACTTCCATGATTTAAAAATCGGTGTTGAACAAGAAGAACGTGGAACGTCGATTAACAAAACGAGAGGTAACAATTTAAGAAAACGATGAATAAAGAAGAAATTGCAGTAAATATTATCGAAGCGGATTTTATTCGTAATCATAGATATTTCATTAATGTACATGGTTCATCATTCTCGAAAAACGGAACACCAGACTTCATTGCACATGACAAAGATGGTCGCATTCTTGGAATTGAAGTTAAAAGAATCGGTAAAATGCCAGAAGTGAACCAGTGGGGTCATGGATTGGACATCGTCAAAAGTGGTGGTCGTTTTATCGTAGCGTATGAAGATTTTGACTTAAAACAAGTGGATGACTACAAGTTACCAGTGTTTGAAGTTCATCCGAGCTACGATGGTTTGGAACAATATGATTTGTTCAGATTAAAACCATTTAATCAAACAACAGAAATTATTTACATGAGAGGTGAGCAATAGTTGGATTTATACAAAGAATATTTAGACCATTATGAGATTACAACTGAACAAATCAAAGCTCACTTAAACGTTAAACTGAGACCAGCGACGGACTTGTCTGGGATTAAAGAATTCGTAGAAGCGTTACTCAACATGCAACATAAACGCATCATCATTCGCTCAGACTACGACCCAGACGGTATTTGTGCTGGTATTATCTTGTACGTCAACTTGAAGATTTTAGGGTACGATGTGGAAATCACATTTCCAAATGCACATGATGGATACGGATTGACAATGAAAAACGCATTGAATCTTTTCGTAGACCATGGTGAGTTTGACGCAATCATCACAGCTGACTGCGGCATCGCAAACAGTGAGTCGATTGCATTCTTGCAAGAAAATGGAATTGACGTGTTAGTATCAGACCACCACGCTGGTCAGATTGAATTACATCCATTCATGGCAAGAGCCGTGGTGAATCCAAATCGTGCAGACATGGTATGCGAGTCAGATTTCAAAGCAATATCTGGTGCATTTGTAGCATATAAAATTATGCAATTACTCCACAAGTATCACGACAGCGGACTAGACGAGAAATTCATGTCCAACTTTGAACCATTAGTGGTCATTTCAACAGTAACAGACGTAATGCCACACGTGGATGAAAATGCTTTCTTGCTACGTAAGTATAAGCATTTTACGGACAAATTCATTCCAAACATGCGAAAAGCTTCACTGAACCGTGAGTATCAAAACTACTTAAACGGATTGGAAGTTGTGCTACGAAACATTGGTAAGTTGAATGTACACAACATTGGTTGGAAGCTCGGTCCAGCATTAAACTCACCACGACGAGTGACTGGTGAGTCAAGACTTGGATATGAATTATTCATGCAAACTGGTACAGTCATGGCACAACAAGTGTACGACGAGATTTTAAAAATGAACGAAATCCGTAAAGAGATGACTGAGTACGTATTGAAAGTACTAGAACCAGAAGAAGTTACGGTCGTACCAGATGTCAAATACGAAGGTATTGCTGGTCTTGTATGTGCTAAAATGAGTGAGAACTTACAAGTACCAACAATTGTATTTAGCGATAATGGAGATTTATGTCGTGGTAGTGCTCGTGCACCGCTCGGTTATAAGTTGTTAGATTTAATTTCTGAGATGAAAGAAATCTTACCAGACGCTATTGTATCCGCTGGTGGACACGCAAGAGCTGCCGGGATTGCAATTAAGTCTAAATACTTAGAACGGTTCAAATTAGAGTGGGCGAACTTAGTTCGGTCAACCGAACGTGAAGAATTCACCGATTTCAAAGAACCGATTGACTTGGACAAATACATCGCAACTGGTGAGTTGACTGCTAAAGTACTTGAGTATGGATTGGAAGATATCGACGAGTTGTATCCATTCAATAAAACAATTCAAGAACCAACGTTCAGAGCACATGTGAACTTAGATGAGCAACGATTCGTTCGAATGAAAGAACGACACTTGAAAGTGTTCTTGTCAGAAGACGTGAACGTTATCGTATGGAATTACGCTAAAAGACCAACAGTAACGGAATTTGACGTCTCTGGTTCATTGAAAGAAAACAACTACGGTAGTATCACTTATCAATTAGAAACATTCTTTTAGATAGATTTTATTTTACAAAATACTTCTCTCTATGTTATAATCTTTATATATTAAAGATATAACTAGAGAGGGGCATTTTTAAATGGCTGGAACATATACATTTAAAGTTAATTCATCTAAAAACAAATTAAACATTACATTCGAAGTACAACCAATGATTAAGATTTTGGACGCACGATGTGACTTAGAAGGTCTAACGAAAGACAATCGTGTGAGATTATCTTATGAAGCTCACGCAACATTACGTAGTAAGTTACAAATCGGTGACGAAATCGGTTGGTTGGAATATGGTGTGAAACTGACAGCATTCCATACATTGAAGGATGTGGAGTTCGGAAAACAATTCTCAATTACAAATCCAAGAGTGGACAAATTTGAAGTAAAATTAGTAAAAAGCTCATTTGAGTACGTTGAGGATTTATTCGAGCTTGTAGATGGTGGAGAAGATTGTTTAGTAGACGACACACTAACAAGCTTATATGACCATGGATTATTTAACATTTTAATCAGTGAGGTGGACTAATATGGCGACAATTAATACAAATAAAGCAGCTATGTTTATTAAAGTAGTAGAAACAATCGAAAAACGTTTAGAACCAGTATCAAGTGTGATGTCATCTACTTGGTCTGTAATTGGAATTGAGTCATTGGAAGACGGATTCGATGTGACAATCTCAATCACACGCATTGAAGATTTAGGATTCTTAGCAGAGTTTCCAGAAGAATACGACTACTTATTCCAACGTATAAAAGACGGAAGCGATAAGAAAGTACTAAAAGATATCATTGATGCAAATCGTGTTATCAATGCATTAGCAAATCTAAGTGGAGCTGTTGGTTTATTAAAATTACACATCCGTGTAACACCAGAAGTTCGCAATCAATATGTTATTGAGTCAGTTGAGAGTATCATGAACGACATCAATCGATTACAATATGTGACACATAGTTATGGTCCCGGAGAAGCTGGAAAGATTAGTACAGACTTCGGAGTTGGTGACATCATTCCAAAATTAACAGAAGCATACAAAGAAAACGTAGTTGCTGCTTATAAAGAAATTTTCAGTCCAGCTCGTTTTACTGGTCAGAAATTCACATGTGTGGGTGACGTAACGATTGACCCTAAAGTGCAAGCAGTTGCTCGTGAGTACGTAGTAACATTTGACAAATGCTTAGACATGTTGGACGTTGTTGTTGAAAACTGCGAACGTTATATCGATATTGTACCGACGAAAGACCCAACTGACGACGGAGATAGTGTTTCATTAAACGCAGTGAATGAGATGCTGGAAGACATGTCAGTGTCTCTTGAAAAAGTTGGTAACTTTACATTAAACTCAGCAGAAGACGTGGTACGTCGTATCAGTCACCGTATGTTGCAAAGTGCACTTCGTCGTTCTCAAGTAAACGAAGCTGTTGAGATTAAAGACATCATTGGCAAACTACGTATGCGCATGTCATCATACAAACAAGACGTAGAATCAAACGGTTTACGTGGTGGCCGTGAGTCAAATGGATACGAACGTCACGTGTTAGCATTGCAATTCGTTGTTGGATACATTCAAAACGACATCATACCAGCTATTCAGATTTTACAGAAAGCATTGACAGTACTGGTTACTGACGATGAGTAGGTGTCCATCATGTTATCGAAATTAGACGAACGAATTGTGAAAAGTAAAGTTATTTCTTATCTACACAAAGCGTTTCCAACAAGCGGAGTAGTGGACTTACAATTGTCGGTCGACGAAATCGACGGTAATGATGTTACGATTTCACTCGTATATCCGAACGTCGAGTTGCATACCGACACTGTATTTCCAGTGTCCGATGATGTTTGGAATTGGTATTTCAAACGTGACGACTACAATCTTGAATTGTGGAAACGTAGAATGTTCTTAAATAGTGGAGCATTACATCCAATTACATGGTGGAATTGCAAGTGTACAAGTACTATCACATTTGAAGAAAATGGTGAGAATTACGTGTCTGTCTCAAATACACCATTTGTGGTTTCTGAGTTATTGAATCTTGAAAAATATATGTGGTTATTAACGTGGGACAGAATGCAGATTAACATGTATGAAAAAGCACATGATGGTAAAGCAATACCAGCAGAACTAATTGACTACAATCCAATTCTATTGAAATCAGAATATAACGCAAATCGTAATAAAGCACAATTGCCAATCTACATGGATTGTCGGAATAAAATCAAGATTCTAGGTGAGAGCTTAAATCGTCAGCTTGCGAAAGAAGAACGTTTAGTCCAACGTATTGACATGGAACGAGATGAATTAGAAGACTTGATGCTATCGCTCGACGATAGTGGACACCAAGTGGTATACTCAATGCCAGACATGGATTTATACGCAATGCGAAACACAGTTGGATTCTTGGATGACTTGAAAGTCGCTGTGGAACAAGGTGTACAACGATATGTAAAACCAATTGAGTACACACCAGAATTGGTGGACAACGCACAACGAGTAAGAAATGCTTGTGATAGTGTGTTGAATGGAATTCCGATTTACTTACAATCGTTGAATACATTACATGAGAAACATACAAAGCCAAGAATGTTGTTCTTTAAAGGTGCTTCATCAGAAGACATTGAGGAGTTCGAAGAACACGTGAAAGATTTCACAAAGAAGATGAAACAACTACTAGCAAGTGTAGACAAATTAATTGGTCGTAGCTGAATTTAGCTACGACTTTTTTGCGTCTAAATCTATACACGGACTAAAACTGTGTGGTATAATAGATGTATCAGATTAAAAGAATAGAGAGGTGCGAAATTGAGTTCAAAAAATCCATATGGAATTATTGTTGCAAGAGCGATTGCAAAGCGAAAACGAGAACGTGGATTAGAAAAAGCTGAGAAGAAAACAAAGAAGAAATCTATACCAAAAAATAAACCAGAGATTGACACTGATGTAATGTCAAATCCAAAGATTAAACCATACGATTATATCGACTGGTCGGATGATTCGACATCGAATAACGGAACAGTCGTTAGTGAACGTATGCGAAACAATCAGATGACATTACTTAAAATGCCAACTGGGTCTGGTAAAACAGCGGTGTCGGTCTATGCTCTTGGTGAGTTACAGAAACAACATGGAAAACCATTATCATTTATCGTGATAGCTCCAAGTAAAACCGTTGAAGGTCTTGGGTGGCATAATACAATCGCTGCTTATAATAGAGCTTTTCCAGATAATCAACTACATCCGAAAACCATTACGACTCCGGGTAAACTGACAAACATCATTGCTCATCCACAGTCGCAATTGGAGATGATTAAACTCATTGGTAATAATGGATACATTATTGTTGACGAGTTACATTTATACAAGAATCCAACGTCGAAACGTTCTAAAATGCTACAAAAGATAAACATGTTTCATAAGTTAGGTGTGACAGCTACACCATTAACAAATGACCGTGTATTAGATATGTGTAGCTATTTGATTCTTGGTGGCTATTATAGTAGTAAAAACAACTTCGAAGACAAATCTGGAATTAAATCATTTAAGAACGAATTCGGAGCGTACGGTATTTATTTATACGACGGTAACGTGAACACATTTGCATGGCCGTATTACTTCCAATTACTCGATGAGTTCAAAGAAATTCTATACGCTCCAAACGTGGATGTTAAATCACTAGATATGCCAGACGTGGAGTCACATATTATTCAGCTAGAAGAAAACGAACAACTGTTAAGTGACTTGAAATCTCTTAAATATGCTCAACGCAAACGTATGTTCGAGTCTATCACGGATTATCTAATCGCTGTTGCAAATCGTATTACACGAGATGAGAAACGATTGGACAAGCTCATCGAGATTGTAAAGAAGCATAAGCAACCATTGATTTTCTATCGTTACAATGACGCTCGTGACGCAGTGATTGAGAAATTAAATGAACATGGTATATCTCATCAATTGATTTCTGGTAACACGAACTTTGAAGAAATCGACCATTCATCTACAGCTCCAATTTTGATTCAGTATCAAGCTGGTGCTGCGAGTATCGAATTGAAAAACTCTGATTGTACGATTTTCTATGAAAATCAAAGTTCACACATTTCTTTAATTCAAGGTCGTGGTCGTAACGTAAGACGTGCGATGGAAACAGATTTAGTTCATCACTACTATCTGATTAGTGACTGTGGTTACGACCAAGAGTTATACGAACGAGTACATCGTGGAGAAGAATTAAGTAACGAAATCTTGGAAGAAATGGCAGAAGAATTTATTTAGAGGTGGTAAAACTATGTTTGGAATCGCAAAAGAAATTACTTGGTTGAAACCAAGTGAGACGTTGAAGATTACAAGTACCGTGATTGTCACGCTTGTAGCTTCAACTATTATTATCAGTAGCTTAGACTTCATTTTCGGTCTAGGTGTAAAATTCATTATAGAAAGGTTCATGTGATATGACAAAAGACGAAACAATTAAACAAATGAAACGAAGTACTTCTCGTTTTAAGAAAAGTAAATACGAAACTCTGAAATTCAGACACACGAGAGCTGCTTCGTTAGTTCAAGATTATCAAGATGAGTGGCAGAAAGCATCATCTAAGAATTGGTTATTCCGCAAGTACTACTTATTACACTTACAAGAAGAAGTTGCAATGCATGTGTGGGGTATTCTACTTACAGTTATTTTAGCAATTGTGATGAGTCAGTTACACCCACAAATCATGGCGATTGAGATTTTAGCGAAATACTCAACAATCGTGGATACTGTGATTACATCGATTGTATTCGCACCATTAGCATTTGCAATTTATGTATTTTTCTCAGCTGAGAAAGAGTTCTTCTATTACGCTGGAAGAGCAGTTGAGAGTGAACAACGTCAGTATGAAGCACTGAGAGAAGAAGCTTTAAGACTGAGAGGTGAGAAACGATGAAACCATTGATGTCACCGAAAAACAACTTTGCTCGCAACATTGGAGAATTAATGTATGAACACGACATGACGGACAAAGAGATTGCACAAATCTTGGAAGTGTCGATGGATGAATGGATGGACAAAAAACAATTTAAAGCTCCAATGACACTGGAAGAATTGATGTTTTTAGCTGCGTGTTTTGATGTACCAGTAGACCATTTATTTTTCACGTGGCGTACACGTGTTGAGAATCGTACAATCCAAAATGCGTTTGAAAACAAAAACTGGTATCCAACATTACGAGTACAATTAAATCAAGTACTTGGAAATGTTGTAACACACAAATATGACAGACAAGAATTGAAAGAAATGAAATCTCTCGTTGAGAGACTTTTAGAAATATCAAATAAGAAAGATGAGGAATAAAACAAATGATTAAAGTATATAGTAAACCAAATTGCATGCAATGTGCATTCACTAAAAAATTCTTGACAGAAAACGGACTACAATTTGAAGAGCGCGACGTATTTGAGTCTGCGAAATTCAAAGAAGAAGTTGTAGACCTTGGATTCACTTCACTACCAGTCGTTGTAGCGGATGGTCACGAACCGTTCGCTGGATTCAGACCAGACTTGCTAGAGACATTATTACCATAACGATTTAAAGACCTAGATTTCTAGGTCTTTTTTCTTTTATAGATACGTAAATATAAACTTCATATTTACACTACTCATTATTTGCAAATTAAAGCACCTCAGAGACGTTTTATGTTTCTAGAGTATAATCATACTAGAAGTAATTTAAAATCGCTCAGAATAGCTCTGTGTTTATCTGATACGATTATAGAGTCGAAAACAAAAAGACACTTGACCGTGACCACCAAATGCTGAGAATCAGCACTCAAAAGCCACGAATCAAGTATCTCATTCATTCTTGTATTTCTCATATAATGTTCTCATCTCATTTGAAGATAGCATGAAGAAATCTGTGTCTTTCATGTCGTTCATTACATGAATTTCACTACAGAGTTGTAGAATGTCTTCATCACTCATAGTTTGAGATAACTCATAGAAGAATGATTTTGGTTCTAAATTGCGTACACACTTCGATGGTGACGCAAGCATTGTACGACGATTGTCGTATTTTGTTAAGTCGTCGATACTCTCACCACTCAAACACTCACGAATGTTACACTCCGTTAATTTCAACGTGCGTGGTCGCATACGGTTTGGAGATGGATTGAAGTCGAACTTAAATTTTTCTAGATGTTTTGTCAATCTTGTGGCGAATGCTTTCGCTCGAAGTGGTGACGAACCCGGATTGTGGATTTTCAGATATTCACAATACATAGAGTAAACGAGTGAGTAGACGATTAGTTCTTGGTCGAAGAATCCAGAATCTGTGATTTCTCGTAAGAAAATGTCCACATCATCACTTGTTTCTGCAATAAGAGCTTCGTACTCAGATTTCAACTGTGATTCAATACTTGAGAACTCAAGCTTTAAATCATCAACCGAGCTAAACTGAAACTCATGTACCAATGCATTCAAGTGTGTTGCATAGAACTCATCTACACCGAAATCTTTGTAACCGTCACCAACAAGCTCGTCAACTGAGTAACTCGTCAAGTCTTTTATCTTATCACCGACAGAAAAGTCGTGTCGATGGTCGAACGTACCGAAATCCACGATGATTAAACGTGAGTCAATCGCATTGTCACGACCCACGAAACGTGGGATATCGTTTGTCGCTTGAAGTTTTACTCCTCGGTTGGAGATAACTACGTTCGATAGATATTTACGGTTTACAGAAATCGGATTCCCAGTTGTCAACGCTTTGAATCGAGACAGAGCTAATCCATTGAATTTATAATTCGTTGGTAACTCATGACCGACAATCAGTCGTGTTGTTGGACTAATTGTCACCAATGCGTTGTCATCTACAAGCTGGTCCATTGAGAATGTTTGATACACGTCTTTACCAGTAACACCAATTGCCATGTTCATGTACGTCGATTTACCATTACCACCAGTACCCACAAACAACATGTATCTGTTTCCACCATATCCAATATGACTTGCTAAGTGTAAGAACTTTAGTGCGTGTCGTCTGTCTGGATTACCTTGAGACCAAGTTTCGAACATCAACTCTCGTGCTTGGTAATATGGATTGTTCTTATCAATCGGTTTTGATAAATCCACATCAATGGTTTGCTTGAAGTATAAATCTGCTCCCACATCAACGTATTTGTTCTTGAACAAGTCGTAAACACCATGCGTTGTTTTAATAAGATTGGACGGTGCTTCTCGCATCACTTGAGTGTATCCATTAACATGAGCAATCGCTGCGAAGTCAGTACCAAACAGAAACTTGTCGTCAATCATGCTATCCATTCCAGCTAAGTCACCAGCTTCCGTACACAGAAGTTTAAAGTAGTTTAAATCTGTCTGGAATGTCTGATTGTCATAATCTGGAATCAGATACATCGTCTCACCATTTGACATGCTTACTCGATATACTTCCGCTACTCTTAGAACACATTTTACAAGCGTTGCTTGAGCAAGTTCTCGTCTACCAGTCGCTCGTCGTTTTTCATCAATCGCTTCTACCACATCTGACATAAATTCTTTTTTAGATGTGTATTTCACGACTATAGACCTCCACTTGTAACTAATAAAATCATATCAACTAATTTCATATCTAATGCTTCTGCTAGTAAATTAATATGTCGCAGTGTGAGTACGTCTTGTGCTTGCAAGCACTCACTTTCGATGTGCGAGATTCGTGGTTGTTTCCAGTGTAGAATCTCTGCTAATTGTACTTGTGTAAGTTGTAAATTTAATCGTAATTGTTTTAATGTAATCAATGGTTTTCACCTCACATATAATTATTTTGATATAACTATTTTAATATAAATCTCTCAGCGTGTACAGACCTAAGAGTAATTTTTCTATTTAAAAAATTTTTTAAATCTAATGAAATGACTAACTATTGACACCATCGTGAAAACAGTGGTATTATAATTTTATAATTTATAAAAAGAAAGGTGAGATTTACAAATGAGTAAAAAATCATTACGTACTGTGAGTGGTCTTACACTAGCAGTCGCATTAGTACAGACAGTACAACCAGTTTTAGCGGATGAATCCGCTAACTCTAACTCAGTTGTTGTTAAATCTGAGAAACTAGACGCTGTTGCTAAAGAAGCAGCTGGTCTTGGATTCACTACAACAACAACTAAAGAAACACGTGTTGCAAAAACACGAGAAGAATTCGAAAGACTTAAATCGGAAGCGAAAGCTGAATTAGACGAATTAGCTTCTACAATTCAGAGAAATGTTGACGCTGACAAACAACACAAAGTAAAAGTGAAAGAAGCAGTTGACAAAGTTAAGGATGAAGAAGAAACAATCAAAGCACAATATCCGTTATTAGCTGAAAAAGATGGTGTTCGTGTATATGGTAAGTTTAATGAAGCAAAGAAAGGTTCACAAGCTTATTATGAAAACATTCATGCTTTCACAGACCGTGAAGATATCACTCCATTAAAAGATGGACTTTACGTACGACAAGATTCTGAGATTACAGCAGAGGAAGGAAGTACAATTCATACACCGCTAGACTATTACGGTCGTACATTCTTAGGTGTAGAGGGTAAATCACCAGTTGGTACTAAAATTAAAGTATCTCACGTTGGTGATACTTTAGATGGTAAACGAGTAGACGCACACGTTGAGTTGGTGGCTTTAAGTACCTATTTTACTAGTGTAGATGGATTCAAAAAATTCTTAGACTCTAATGGGTCTACTGGTGTCACACTAGATGATGTCATTACGAACGTGACTTCCGGTCGAGGATTCACACAATCTGCCGTGAGCTTGGATAAGAAGAATGGGATTCTAAACATCCACGCATTCGATGCTGGAGGACATACTTACAAAATTACTTACAAAACCGAAGATGGTACTACAATCAATCCGATGAGTGCACTTGTAAATGTGGACATCGACTACGGTCAAGGTATCGCAGTTTCTGAAAAGAATTTAATTACTGGAATTCTCTCTCCGGAAAGTGAATTAACAACTGGTGACATTCGTGACACTATGGGTGCTGGTCCTTACAAGAAGGCACAGTATGACGCTAAATATATTGGCGCTGATAGTGAAAAATCCATTCCAAAAGGGTCAGGTATATTCATTACGGTAGGTGGAGAATTCGAGTACAGTCACTTCAATGCATCAACTGGTGCAAATGGATTCAACTTAGTAGAACACACTGACAACCGTAATAGGACTAAAAGAGATATTTCAATGCTAGCGGGATTATTTGCTAAAGATGTGAAAGTTAAATTACACACTCCAGAAATCCCAACTGCCCCAGCTATCGAAAAAGATTTCGAGTTAAAAGAGATTGAAGTTTCATTGAAGGAAGAAACTACAGTTGAACCAACTACTACAACTACAACAACGGAAGCTCCAAAACCAGAAACACCAGTTGAAAAACCAACTGAAACAACAACTACAACAGAAGCTCCGACTCCAGAAAATCCAGTTGTAGAAGTGAAACCAACTGAAACAACTACAACGACGGAAGCTCCGAAGCCAGAAACTCCAGTTGAAAAACCAACTGAAACAACTACGACAACAGAAGCTCCAAAACCAGAAGAACCAGTTGAAAAACCAACTGAAACAACTACAACGACGGAAGCTCCAAAACCAGAGACTCCAATTGAAGTAGAAAAACCAACTACGACAACGGAAGCTCCGAAGCCAGAAACTCCAAAACCAGTAGAACCAATTACAACTTATGTGGATGAAAACGGAAAACAATTATTACCACCAGAAAAAGGTGAAAAGGATAAGAAAGATATTCCGGGATACAAGTTCATTGAAACTAAGAAGAAGGAAAATGGTGACACTGAGCATGTTTACAAGAAAATCTCAAACATCACAACGTACGTTGATGAAAACGGAAAAGAATTACTTCCAAAAGAAGATGGAATTGTAGATAAGAAAGAAATTCCAGCTTACGAATACGTTCGTACGAACAAGAAAGAAAATGGTGACGTAGAACACGTTTATCGTCAAGTTAAAAACGTAACAACTTACGTTGACGTGAACGGTAAAGTACTATTACCACCAAAAGAAGGTATCCATGAAAAAGAAACAATCGATGGTTACGAATTTGTACGTACTGATAAGAAACCAAATGGCGACGTAGAACACGTATATCGTAAATCTATCACTACAACTTATGTGGATGAAAACGGAAAACAACTATCACCACCAGAAAAAGGTGAGAAAGATAAGAAAGACATTCCGGGATACAAGTTCGTTGAAACTAAGAAGAAGGAAAATGGAGACACTGAACACGTTTACAAGAAAAACTCAAACATCACTACTTATGTAGATGAGAGTGGAAAAGAATTACTTCCAAAAGAAGATGGAATTGTAGACAAGAAGGAAATTCCGGGATACGAATACGTTCGTACTGATAAGAAAGAAAATGGAGACGTAGAACACGTTTACAAGAAAGTTTCAAAAATCACAACATACGTTGATGAAAACGGAAAATCATTACTTCCACCAGAAGAAGGTGAAAAAGATAAGAAAGATATTCCGGGATACGAGTTCGTTGAAACTAAGAAGAAAGAAAATGGTGACATTGAACACGTTTACAAGAAAGTTTCAAAAATCACTACTTATGTAGATGAGAACGGAAAAGAGTTACTTAAACCAAAAGAAGGAACTCATGATAAAGAAGTCATCGACGGATATGAATTCGTTCGTACGGTCAACAAACCAAATGGTGACATCGAGCATGTTTACAAGAAAAAATCTACAGAGAAAAAACTCCCAGCAACTGGTGGTGGAATCGCTGGAGCAATTGCTGCTTTAGCAGGTCTAACTGGTGTTGGCGCATACTTCTCTAAGAAAAAGAAAAAATAATAACATTTTTAGAGTGACTTTCTAATAAAGTCACTCTTTTTTATAATCCAAGTCTGTACACAGTCACTGTAGTCATGCTATAATATAAGAAAGTGAGGTGGGAATTGTCGTGATTAAAGTATAAAAGTTATAAACACATGTTATCTTTTATAACCCAATGAGAAGGTGAGAAATGATTAAATCAATCAAAGTGCGATTACATCCGAACAAAAAGCAACTCACAAAGCTATTTCAATACGCTAATTGTGCACGATTTGCTTACAATTGGGCAATTAACAGAGAGCAGGAAAATTATAATGATGGAAACAAATTCTTATCAGATAATGAACTACGAAAAGAGTTTACACAATTAAAGCATCAGAAACACGACTGGTTGAAAAACGTGAGTAATAACGTAACCAAGCAAGCTATTAAGGATGCTTGTAATGCGTACAAACTATTTTTCAAAGGACAATGTCGACATCCGAAATTTAAGAGCAAGAAACGTTCTAGACCATCATTTTATCAAGACAATGTTGCGATTAAATTTACCGACACGCATGTGAAAGTCGCAGGCTTTTCGGTGAGTAAAAGACGCAACAAACAAAAGCTAAACTGGATTCGATTATGTGAGAAGGGTCGAATACCTATCGATTGCAAATATATGAATCCAAGATTTACTTACGACGGATTATATTGGTATGTATCGGTTAGCATTGAAGTGGATGATATCGATAGCGTCGTGGCAAACGAAGGTATTGGAATTGATTTGGGCATCAAAGACTTAGCAATATGTTCGGATGGAAATAAGTACCCAAATATAAACAAAACTCACAAAGTACGAAAAATCGAAAAACGAAAACGTAGGTTACAGCGTTCCATATCTAGAAGATATGAATACAACAGGAAAGGAAATAGTTACTGTAAAACCCGTAACATTATAAAAAGACACAAAGAGTTTTTAAAAGTAATAAAACGATTAACAAATATTCGTCACAATCATTTACATCAAACAACATCTGAAATCGTAAAACGAAAACCAAGTTTTATTTGTATGGAAGATTTGAATGTAAGTGGGATGATGAAGAATAAGCATCTATCCAAATCCATCCGACAGCAAGGATTGTATGAATTTAGAAGACAGATTGAATACAAATCTGACTGGAATAATATTAACGTGATTATCGCAGATAGATTTTTTCCAAGTTCTAAATTATGTAGCTGTTGTGGGACTATTAAAAAGGATTTAAAACTAGCAGATAGAATCTATCGATGCGACTGTGGAAACATAATCGATAGGGATTTCCAAGCTAGTTTGAATCTCAAAAAGTATGGAGAAGCTGTCTTACAACAATCTACAGCATGACACCATCTAGTCACTATAGATATGTACCGAACGTTAATCGGGAATTTACGCCTATGGAGAGTACAAGAACTTGTGAGTAGTATCTGAAGAATTTCGGGACGAAAGCATACTCGATGAAATAGGAATGGAACATAAAAGTTTATAGCTTTTTATAAGTTTTCAGTAACGGTGACACTACTATGGAAACATTACGTGAAAAAGCAACTTACTCAAATATCGTCGACGAAGATGAGGTCAAAGAAGTTTACAAGCATTTCAATATTGTGGAGGACAATCGTGGATTCACGTCACACGAACAAGTCGACGAATTCATCGCTAAGAGTTTAGCGTCAAATACAAAAGAAAAGAAAGTGAAATAATTCACAAACTCAATCAGTCATTAAACGTTGACATCAAAGTCGAGGGACACTCGTATTGAAACGCAACGGTTTGATGACTGATTTTTGTATGCTCTAAAAATTTTACATTACAATTCTCATGTGCTATAATAACTATATAAATTAAAAAAAGTTAAGGAGAAATGATTATGTTAATTTTAAGAAGTGAACAAGACTTACCAGTATCAATCAGACACGTCTCACACTTAATTACAAGTGCACAAGTAGACATTCGTGTCGCAATCATGGAAGACACTACAGTACCAAGTCGTATTCGCACAGCATTTAGCGAAACAGCTTTAGTACATCAAGGTCTAGCAAATAAATTACATAAGATTGGAGAAAGTGATTCTTTTAACATCAATACGTATCGTAAACGTATTTTAACGTTAGAACAATTATACCAAGACGGTCATCGTAATCTTATTCGCATTGCGAATGAAAAATTACCAAAAAGCAGTGAATTACGTGACACACTTTTACCACTCTTAGTGAAAGAAGCAGAACGTCAATGGTTTGATGAGATTCAAGTGTCATCTTCATATCGTATGGAACGTATTCAAGCATTACTTGATGTTAAATCATTATCACAAGTGACTGCTATTTTACCAATCGACGGATGGACTCCGTATGATTTTGTAAGTGAAGTATTACGTGACATTAGATTCGCACCGGTGATTGTGAGTGAGTTTGACAAAGTACCAACAAAAGAAACTCCGTTCGATAAATTTATCGAAAAGAACGAAAAAACATTTTTGGAAATGCTTAAATTACGTGTGACACACGAAATGACTGAGATTTTCGTACCAGTAATGCGAGCTGAGTATCATAAGTTATTCGTACCAAATGATGACGTTGAGATTCTAAACGCAAACTGTCCAGAAATCATCAAAGCAGCTGCTAGTCGTGGTGCTGGAGCAAAACTTATCAAAGAATTCTTTGAATCAGAAGTAACTCGTGCTCGTGAATATCTAGAAGAACAATAAAATAAAAGACCGCATAGTAATCAACATTTTGTTGACTTAAATGCGGTCTCACTGTTCTTTAGTTTTTAGAATACACAGCATCGAAGTTTGCTTCGACTTCATATTTCGTATTCGTAGTGGTTTCACGCCAGTTCGTGCTGTTGTACGTAACTTTCTTGACAATCACTTTGTTAATGCGAACATTACGATTCACAGTCGCTTGTGAGTAAATCGACATTGGTGCTCGGTCATTATATGTAATCTTTACTGGTTCAGATAACTCAAAAGAGAAATTATCTGTGCGTAAAGTTTTCATACGTGGGAGTAAATCAAATTCAGATTTAGTGTTATCCGTGAACTTACGTACTTCAAAATCATCAATCCAAACATCTTGGTCTGACTCTTTGTCGTAGACCACAATTTCTTCCGTGGATGTCACGGTCACAACTGGATTGAATTCATTGTGGAGTAATTGGATACTTACACAAGCTACTGTAAAAATAATCAATGAATAAATAAATTTATGCTTCTTGAATTGCCAAATCGAAAACATTCCGATTAGCACAAGAGCGATATACGTAAAACTTCCGAATGTATTGATAAATAATTGTGTCATAGATGACACCTCCATTTCGATATGTTACTATTATTATATCACATTTTGAAATGAAGTACAGACATGAAAGGGTGAAAATGATGGAAAAACAAGTTTTAATCAGATTTATTTTTGAAGAAACGACAATCGACGATGGTAACGCTAATGTGTTTCCCGGAGTTGAATTGGACGCTGAAACGAACGAAGACATTTACGACATCGTTCAAAATGGATTAAACAATCCACAAACTTACAAAGAATTGTTACAAAAAGTAATTAAACACAATGTAGAACGTTTCAAAAAACGTATCGAACCAATCTTAGCAGAAGATTTAAACATTTACGACGTATCAATCGTAGACGTACAAATTCTTGATAATTGCGGATTTGGAGTGACTTATCGTAGCACTGTCGACGAGCACGAGAGTGGAGAACGTTTTGCGTTCTGGTCAGACGCTATTGAAGTACAAATTCCATGTAAGTTCTTAGACGACCGCTTGACTGGTGATGACATTATCATGCATTTAACAGACGTCATGATTGAAGTAACATTCAAATAAAAAGAAGACTAGAGAAATTCTCTAGTCTTTTTCTTTTATTTTAAATCTAACAAGCTTGTGAAACTATTCACAGAGATTCCAAATGATGAGAAGTCGATAGAGTTCGCTTCTTTTTGGTTCACAATTGGAATTCCAGTGATATTCGAGAATTCTACTAAGTCAAGCATAGAGCTTGCTTTACGTAAAACTAACGCAGACACTTGAGATTGACTTACTTCATCTGGTACACGACCACCAATCTTGAAGTTTGTTAAGATAAACAATCCATTCATGTAAGTACCGAATGCGAATCCTCGGTCATTGTCAATGTGGTGTTTAGATGAAAAAATCACTTCTTTCGGTTCGATTGCTACATTTGAATTTCTCAAATCTGGAATATTTGTTGTTCCAACAAATACTGTCACATCACAATCTCTGTTGCTATATGGATTAATTGAGTACGTATGAGCGACATTGTCGTTCACTAACATCATCTCAGCTGCCATACCAGCACTATTTGTGCAAGTCATGTCGCCACTGTACTTAATGTCATATCGATTTGAATGACTGTAGTATCCAATATGTTCTCCATCAAATGTATCCACATGTAAGTCCATGTCAGTGTTCTTCGTCCAATACATACCAATCTTACATGGTTTTGGAGCACGTACCACAGTATACATTGGATATTGACCGATAAAATTCTTCACGGACGTTGGCATTGCAATTGCAATGTTTTCTTTCTCAGCGTCTGGTAAGTAAATCGTCATGTCTTTATCTTTGTAACGTCGAGCAATCTCATTGTTGATTTTCGTTAATTCCATCAACACTCGTGCGTTATCTACATTCTCACCCACATTGGCTTTAATGAATGCATGACCGTTACGTACACGATAAATCTGAGCGTCTCCGTCTTCGATTAATAATTTCTCACGTAAGTAGTTTGAAATTTTAATCAGTTGATAAATGCTCACCGTTGTATAATCTGTATCTTTTTCAAGAACAGTTGTTGACGCATGGTTGATTCGAACTTTATCTGACAAACGTTTCATTCCATTGACGATTGGACGCAATTCTGGAATGTGTTTTCGAAGCATTAACCACACTCGACGGTTCGGTCTGAAATGCAGAGCAAGACTCTCAAGCGAACCACAGTTCGCTAAGTAGTCGTTTACTAACGCAACAATCTTCGAACGTCGACTCGCATTTAATTTGAGACGAAACTCTAAATCTTTGATTTCTACATCCGATTTGATGAGCATTGATTTGTCAGTAATTGCGTAATACAATTGTGTTACAAATAATTGAGCGTCGTTAATAGCACGATTTTTACGTGTATTCAACACAATTGCTAACTCTCTGTTTGCAATCAGTCTTGTATTTACACCGTAATGTTCTAAAGCATCAGCAATCAAGTCAACATCTTCACTTGGAACAGCTAATGGTTGTTCGATAAGTTGTTGTAAATTGTCACGAATCTCATCTCTAGTTGAAACTAGAATGATTGTTTTTAGTTCACTTGTGAAAGAATTCACAACATCCGACAATACATTGTTTGGAATTTGTTGTGTTTCGTAGTGAACATCACGGTCTAGTAAAAACTCACCAATCGTCAATTGTAATCGTGTTTGCATTGACTCGTAAAATGTTGAGTTCACAGCTTGCATGTCGAATCCATACAATTCATCTAAGACATCGAATGTCTCAGCATCCACGTTTGTGAATGGTTGCACAAGCACACCACGATTTAATAATTTTAGACCGTAATGCTCACGAGCAATCAACAACATATCGTTATCCACTTCAATTCGTTTTAAGTATTTTGCTGTAATGTAATTTAAGTTCATTATTATACCCCTTTTATTTAAAATTTTTATGTATAAATAAAAACACACCATCGCTAGTTGTAATAAATATCCCAAAATTTAATTAAGGAACAACTTTTTGCGTCGAGTGTGTCGGTTTAAAGTTACTAGACGTAAATAAACTCAAATGCTAAGTAGAAATGTAGGAACGCCTTATTGCAACTATGTATTTATTATAACACGTTTTTCAGTTCGTGTACAGACCTAAATTGAAAAAATTTTTCAAACACGTGCAGAAAACAGCACATCTCGGAAAGTTGAATGTAATAAAAAATAAAACAGAAATTTTAGGAGATGTTTTTTGGTGTTTGATTTATGAGATGTGCTGTTTCTTGCACGTGTTTGATTAATGGTTTCTTGCGAATTCTAGCATGTTATAAAAGTCCGTGGCGACTTGTTTGGATTCCTCAATTGTCAAGCGGTCGTACTCGCCACTCACGCCAGTATATAGAATCATGTCGACATATCCACGGTATCCACTCTCAAGTTCGATTTCAAACCATACGTTTTTCGGTAGTTCGTTGATTCGAATAGATGATGCGTCAATGCAAATACGTCCAGTCCAAGCTCGAAATTGAATTGACGTTGAATATTCTTCTTCTTTTACAACTCTACAAAAATCGAGATGTCGCAAAACAACAGTTCACGAATTCGTTTAATCATAAGAGCTTTTACACCTCTACTAAGTCGAGTGAGTATAGAACCAAATTCTAAAAAGAGCATTGAGTCACCTGCTTTTACATCTCTTCGATTTTCGAGAGTCAACTATTAGTGCCAGTAGTCTGTTTATCGTTACACGAACATGTGTTCGTCATTGCGGTTTAACCAGAAGTACAGCACCAAGTGAGTTGTTATCTGACAAGAAATCCAACGATTCCATTAGCGTCAGACTAAAGACGTCTGTAAATGGACACCTATAATTTATTTAATTATTTATTATTTAGCATGTTATACACATTACCAAAGTTTCGTAGCAACTTAGTTGCTCGTCGAACATAATCTTCATCGAGACCATTGAAGCTTTTCTTAGCTTCTAGTTCAACGTTAAAACTGAATCGTAGTGGTAAACCACCATTATATTCATCCAACTTCTTAATTGGATTCAATTCGACTTTTACATCCTTGTGAATTCCATTTAGTTTAATAGAACTTGTATAAATTTCAAATTTATCCGTGTAGATTTCAACATCAACACCACGTCGTTCCATATTGACTGTAAATGAACACTCACCTAATTCACCATAGTATTTATCAGTGATTCTCGATGTGATTTGAATTCTACTAACGTCGTAGCTAGTTAATGCTGCATTTGTAAATCTAATACCTTTAGTACGACGAACCCCGTCTAGTGTATTAATAACGAATTTCATCAAATCAGCAGTACTGAATAATTCATAAAACGCAACTGCAAAATCCTCGGTTAAATCGTTATAATCAACGTCTTCGTCTAAGACAAATTCCTCACGATAGAACACTAGCGTACTATCTTTTCTTTTACCTGTCACTCCAAAATAAAATACATTGGATTCATCCTCATAATCACTCGGAATAACTTCTAGCTGTAAATTGTATCTCGAAAGCATCGCTTTAATTCCGTTGAGCATTTTTAATGACTCACCATCTAGTAATTCTTCTAATTTTTCAATCATTTTCAATTCTCCTTATAAAATAGTGGTCGTTTCGTCCATCCGTCCTTAATATCTCCAAGTATTTAAATGAGTCTGAAAACCCATCTACAAAAGCGTGGACGTGTGATTCACTTTCACAACTCTCAATGTTCGAACATTCATGAGATAATTCAACATGAGCATAAATCCTTCCGTAATTTTACATCTCCCAAGATTCAAGCACATGTAAAAACGATTGTAATAAAAGAAGTTTTTCCTCATTCTTTTACACCTCTCAAGATTAGAGCACATGTAAACCGAATTAACACCATGACGCCTACTTTTTTTGCTTTTACACCTCTCAAGATTAGAGTACATATCAAACACATCTTTGAACACGAACTGAACAACATCGCTTTTACATCCCTCAAGGTTCAAGCACATGTAAAACCTCAAATCTCACTATTCAACTTCGAGAGTTGGATGTCATTATCAGAAGTCCACTTGTCGTTAAACGAACAATATCGCCATTGCGTTTCAAGTTAGAGTTCAATAATGATTTATCCATTGTCTAACAAAAAGTCCGACGACTTTATTAACGTTAGACTAACGATGGAAGTAAATGCCCACCGAGATACACTATTTTAATGTATCTAATTATTTAATAATACGAATATAATATATTTCAAACTACTTACATGCAGTGAGCAGAAACCCACTCACTATTAAATCATAGCACAACATTCGTTTTGCGTACAGACCTGTTTCTTAAATTTATCAACTCCAGTTGATTTCAGTTTTGATTCAATCTGTTGTACTGCAATATCGTGATGTTTTACAAATCGGTCAAATTTACGATTCGCTTCATTAATGTCCACTGTCTCACCATCTGTTGTTACACATGATAATAAGAACGCTGAATATAAGTCACGTTGTACTAGATTTCCGTCAATCTCTTTTGTACGTGTCGATAATGATACTTTGTTATACTCACCTGTGGTGTGGTCTAGCTGTGACGCTTTAATTGTCCACGTATTTGCGTCAATAAAATTCTTACCAGCATATTCTGCTTTGTATTTCAACATTGATACCCACATAGCTGGAGCACGATGTCCGATTGATTTACCAAAACGTTTCTTACGTGCAATCTTACCAGTTTTTTCTGAAACTTTTGTTTCTTTCGCACGAGCTGCTAATCCAGCAAAATTCATTTGTTCTACTACAAACGTGTCACCTAGCGATAGTACGTGATTTGTCTGAGTTTGGTGTGAAATCTTACGTGTCTCAGCTTGCTTACGTTTAATATCCGCAAGTTTGGCTCTTGTCCGTTTGTACTTTTTAGACTCATGCCATACTTTACGTCCAGCTTTAATTGTTCCATTTTCGTTGAAGTTATCTGGATTATTCGCTCTGCGTTGGCGGTCGAGTTTACGCTCTAATCGTCGAATCTCACGTTCGTGTAATTGCACGTTTGGTGCTAACTCGTCTAAGCGTACTTGTACGTCACTTGAAACAGCGACCGTTGATGTACCAATGTCAATACCAACAGTACCAGTCATCGAATTACGATATTTTGTATTCGGCGGTGTTCCATCTAAAATCAATTGAGCGTAATAGTTTTCTTTCCCATATTGTTCACGACGTACCAATCGTACATATTTCAATGTGTCACGTAATGCCCAGTATTCGTACTCGTCATTTTTAAACTGAATCTCAATTTTCATACGATGAGTCTTTTTACCAATTTCAATCATATTATTTCGAAACGCAATTCCTGCATTGCGTTTACCTTCAATTGAGTCTATTATTCTCGGAAATTCAACACGTTTAGCATTTCCAAATTTTACTTTAGAATACGCATCCCAAGCTCTGAATCCGAGTTTTTCACCTATGTCTGATATAAGATGTAATGAATATTTACGACTGTTTCTATAATTGTTAGCAAACGTTCCGAATGAGAACTTACCACGTAAATCGTATTTTTCATCCAATTGTTTCAAGATTTCATTACGTTCTTTACCTTTCGGTAACTTATAAGCTTTCTTAAACAATGGGTCTTTCTTCTGTTTACGAACACGTTTTAAAATCTCGTGTAACGTAGCACGATAAATGTCCGTTGCTTGTCTAAAGCGTTTATTCAATTCATGACGTTGTTGTGTCGTCGGTTTTAGTTTTAGCGTGTATACGTACATTTATTTTTCTCCAATCATTTTTTTTTATTGTAATTTCACTAAATAGTCTGTTGCTGTAATAAAATCTTTTACTAAAGTATTCATGCAATCATCTGTTAAGCTCACATATTCTCTATGTGATGTACCCCTAACAGTTAGAGTATAATATCCGTCAATATTATCGAGGTCTATCTCAAAGTCCAAGTCTCTTGGTGAGTCTGCGATGTTCACCGTGTAATATTGAGTGTCAATTCGATTAGTATAGAAATTAAATTTGATATTTTCATCGGAATCGTAGTACTTGAATGACCCGCCACCATAGACACCTGAATCTTTGCTAAAACCAAATTCAATGATAGTGAAAATCGGTTCGTAGTCAAACTTGATGCGCAAACTATGGATTGATAAAAACTTGTCAGATTCTTTCATTTTTAGAATTGAATCAATAACGAACTTAATAAATTCAACTTTTTCCGATAATATTCTTAACTTGTTCGTCATGTTGTTATTAAATGCTCTTCTACTAATATTTTCAAACATTGAGAATTTAACAATAATCGTTTCATCCAAGTTACTTGAAATTACAATGTCTGTTACATATTCATCGTCTGGTGATGTTGAAAAATCTAATTGTAAGTCATGAGTCGACAGTTTCGAATTTAACTGCATGATTTCATTAATTAATTCAGTATTTTTCACCCACGGACAGCTCTCAATAATCATTTTTCTCTACCACCATTTCTTTTCAATCTCATAATTTTTCTAAATAGCGAATTGCTTCGATAACATCTTTTGCAGAATCACGTGAATTGCCAATTGTTAGACGTTCATATTCTTTACAAAATGTACCACTGACAGTCAATGTCTCCCAACCATCAATGTGGTCAAGATTTAATCTAATTTTCAATTCTTTTGATAAGTCTGAAATACCAACTGATGTAGTCTCTGTGTCTAAATCCTCAATGTCTAGAATTAGTTCTACAGAGTTGATAGCTTTATGATAACTGAAAGTTCCACCTCCGAATGTATAAAGACCTCGCTCGAATTCAAATGTCACACATCCATCATCGGTTTTGCGACTACATTTGAAAATCATATTTCCAACTAGTAAATGTTCATCTAATTCTTTCATTTTAGAAACGGACTCAACCACGAATGCTAAAAACTCAGCACGATTTGCGACAATGCGTAGTCGATTTTTCATTGTGTTTACAAACGAGTTTGAAGTAGTATTGATTGATTTGTCGTCAACAATAAAGATACTGTTATCATATGAACTCACGACTTTCAACGTCATGTAGCGACGCTCAGTGTCGTCCATTGAAAAATCGAGATGGATTCCGTGATTTAATAATTTAGAATTTACGACCGTAACTTCATTCAGCAATTCTGCATTTGTCATCCACGAATAATTTCCAATAATCATCTTTACTACCCCCATTTCTTTGTTATTTTACATTTTCTTTAATATACTTGCTGAACTCCTCGGTTGGAGCGAAGAATACAATATAAATCCATCCAGACTCCAGTACAAAAGTCGATTCATTTTCGATTAGACCGTTCTCGATGAGCAATTCTGCATATTCAAGCTCATCACTTCGGATTTGAATAAATTCATCACCGTTCACATCAGACTTAGTCACGTCTCCGTGATTTGTCGTGATAATGTTTGGGTACTCATCATCTGGTTCACCCATCAAAATCGCAATAAAATCACTACTTTCGTATCGTGAGAATGTGAAGTTATATTTCTCACCACGGAATTCAATATTTTCTAATTTCATAATTATAATCTCCAATTCATTATTGTTATTTTTTCATTACATTAAATCGACATTCGATGCTACTTGACTTGTTGGTTTTTAGTTTATGTGTCGCAAAAACTATCCCACTCAGAAAGGGTGTCCTAGTGAGTTGGCAGCTCACTAGAGAATTATAATTTGGTATTTCATTGTTTTTGATTTCGATTTTTACTTTTATGCATTCAGTAATTCTTGTTAATGTTAAAGCATCGAACGCCGATTTAATGTAATGATTTGGTGAGCCAATACTTATCACATTGAAGCAAGTGACAACAAATAAGTAGTCTCGGCTTTAGTGGAGTACGTTCGAATAGTTGTCTAAGCTATTTCATTGTCTATCTCGATTGTAGAACAACAACTTGTCACTTGCTTTAATATGATAAGTATTACCCTATCACATTTATTAGTATATCACATTTTCAATTTGAGTATAGACCTAAACTGAAAAATTTTCAAAAATCTTTCGATTTGTGTTTTTGCTTACGACTATACGTCTTTTTAGATGGTTTCACATGTCCACCCTTTCGTCTAAGGTGTAATAATAGTTGTAACTCATCGTCTGTATATTTAATTTTTCGATTTGGTTTGAATTTCATGTTTTACACCTCACTTGATTTACGTGCGATATCATCGCAACGTTGTTGTGCTATAACCGCACGGTTTAGACTGTTTGTCGCAAGTAATATAATATGGTAATTAATACACCTGCAAACAATGACATCTTCATTAATAATTTCAACATGTAAAGCCAATTGCGAACAAAGTAGTCTTTGGTGAATTTACCAACACTTACATCATCACGAATAACATCGCTGTAGTTGTAAATATACGAACACACAACACTAATCGGAAACGCAATCAACCAAGATATTATATTTACTTGCATAAAAGTCACAGAACTAAAGAATATCACTGCTTTGAAAAATTCGATTATTTGCGTCATCATCTATTATTACTCCTTACTTTAGTATAATTGTCGTAAGTAAATCAGTATTGTAACACCTATACCAGCGATTAATGAAAATTTCACCATCGTCACCAACATGTCGACAAAAACTTCTTTAAAGAACTTCTTCGCCGCTTCCCATTCACTTATGTTGTCAGTCATCGACTCAAACAGGATTCCGATTGGTACAATAATGAAACTTACCATTACGAAGTATAAAAACGTCATTCCAGAGAAAAACGTTAGTCTATGCAATATTTCAATTATCAATTCCACTTGCAATCATTACTCCTTACTTTCACATCATTTGTCTCAAATAAATTAATAATGTAGCACCTACACTAGAGATTACTAAAAATATCACCATCACTACTAGAAGTCCAATGACATCTTCTTTTAAAAATTTCCGAATTGCTTTACTACCACTCTCATGACCATTGAACGCCAAGAACCACGAAGTACCCATTGGTAGACCAAGACCCAATGCCGCCACCAAATATAAAAACATTATTCCACAGAAAAATGCTACAGTTTGTAATACTTCAATTACTAATTCCACTTTCTAAATCTCTCCTTACTTCTGAATTGGTATAAAAACGCCACATGTATATAATAGAATTGTGAGTAGTAACCAAACTACCACAGCAATCACAATTTGACGTTTTCGCTTTTGCGTCAGTTTTCCGAACGTCTTTTTCACCATCTCAATCGGATTACGACCTGACATTCCAATGTAAAACACAAACGACCATAATGTCGTTAAAATGAGTGTTAGACCAATCATGAACACCACAACGATAAGTGACATAATTAACTGAAACCAAATATTGTCTTGATTTAAAACTATTGTCATTATCTAATCACCCCTCACTTCCATGTAATTATAAAATCTATATCACTTGTATCAAGTAATATAGTAATGTTGTAATAGCACCCGCTATAACCGAGAATGACGCAATCTCAACCAATACACCGCACACATCTTTTCTGAACAACTTCTGTTTTTCGTTACAACTACCCATGTATTCCACTATAGCTGCTATCGACAAAAACATGAATGTTGTTGTAGTGATAAATGTCATTTTGGACAATACTTCAATCATAAAATCACTCCTTAACTAAACGATGCTAACGCACCCGGTAACAGTACAATAATCCAACATGATATACAGATGAGTATTACAATCCACAACAAGCGTGTCTGTTTCGGAGATAGTTTTTCAATCTCACGTCTAATAACGACTTCACATGAAGCATCATCATCCAAATCATGATGTGACAAACATATTGCTGTACACACAAACGCTCCAACAGTTGTTAGACTCACGGCGAGACTCCAAGCAATATTGTAAATGAGTTGTACAATAATATGTTGTTGATTAATCATTGCTGAAAACATCTAATCTCACCTTTCTTTAGAACATCTTCATCTTCAAAATCTCATCCCAACGTTTAGAAAACTCACCAAAGTAACAAAACTCATCTAACGTCAAGTCCAAGAGTGAGTAATCATTATCTTCCCAGAATTTAAGCTTGTCTACATCCACATTAAAACAAATGCGAGCAAAGTCTTCTTGTGACATTTCAGCTTTTTCTCTCAATTCTCTAATTCTCACTGCGTTTTGCCATCTTTTGTCAAATTCATTCATATCCATAATAAATTCCTCCTTAATTGTTATCTCTACGAATTAAGTATAGCATATTTTCAATTTGAGTACAGACCTAATTTTAAGAAAGATTGTGAAAAGCTTCACTAACTGACTGTGACTGTGAATCCATATTGTTACTTGAATGTCCTGCAACTAAGTAATCGACCGACATCCAACCAATCACTACAATGACAATTATAACCACAATGTCTCTGAACTTCACATCAACGTCCGTGTCGCTCGCACACAATTTAAAAATCGCAACCATCAAGTAAAATCCTACCATTGTTAACTTCACCATGTTCGGTGATGTCACAACGTAATTGTAAAAAGCTCTGATTACCCCGTGCGCACTCGAACCACTAACATTAACACCTGCTGTAAGTGAAAATAATACAAAGCAGAGACCTAGCATACATATCCCAACAAAAGAAAGCACCTTCATAAATTCATCCAATTCCGACATTAAAAATCAACTCCTACATTTATCGAACTTATCTAATACCCAGACTCAATGCCACAGCCACGAAAATCGTACCCACAATTAAAGTCCACGATACGTAGTACTGAATCATCTCGTTTCTTTCAGTTAATGATAGACCATCATTGATTTCAGCTTTCCATTTGTAATATTCATACAAACGCTTGTATATAAAAAGTAACACTCCCAAAAACGGAATGCCAGTTAATAAAAATTTTAATCCCATCCCCACTTTACATCACATCCTTAGATTTATCATAGCTGGGAGTCTATCATATAATGTATCACCCATATTTGAAATAGCCACATACATGAAGTACGCAAAGATGGTGAGACCGACCCAAATCATAACACGAATAATCACTTGTTTAATGGTTATGTTACTAGTTTTCCAATCGTAATATATCTCATAAGCCAATACACCAAGCATGACGCTCATTGCGAAAGCAAACACGTATGGCATGACTGTATATAACATGTCTGCCAATCTCTTGAACGCTTCTCCACTACCATGTGACACGCTAGTATTACTTGTACCAGAACCACCTTTGAAGATAGTCACAATTAATGCGACAATTAATACCACTTGTAATATATCCAACAAACTAAATTTCTTTTCATCCATCAAATCAGTCCTCCCAATCCAATCAATACCTTATATGTCGTATCGTAATCACCGTTGATTATCAACGCCCAATACGCACAACCAGAAAGTAGTCCAATCATTATAATCAACGTAACTATTTCAGTATCAACATCTTCATTTCCATTAACCCTACTCACTAATCTATAAACCTTACTTAACAATAAACCTACAGCAACAAGTATCACTACGACAGCGACCCATCCATATAAGTGTACAGTGAAACTTGATACCCGTATTGACTCTGACATGAACTTACCACACAATAATAACATCACTATTGTCACTACAGATAAACTCCCGATTATACCCCAATCATTACGTTCCATTAAATCAATCCTCCAATAAATCCTAATGAGCGAATAACAAGCTCTCCATTCGCTCCAATTTGTTGAAAGAAAAAGTACGAACATGCTCCCATAATCAATGCGCCAATCAAATAGACTGCGGACATACCTTTATCAATGCGGTCGTTCAATGCAGTTAATGCACAAACCAATGTAATAAATGAACACATCGCTGCCAAAATTCCAAACATCAACATCATGAAGTCCATATATTGAGTGTTAGTCACGAACATACCTCGTAGTATAAAATACATAATCATTGTCACTAATGACACCAATATCGCAATACCAAATTTATCTTTTTCCATCAAATCAGTCCTCCTAAATAAGTAGCTGCTTCATGAATATAAACGTGATTGTCAACTTTTCCGAAGAATAAATAAGCTGCAATCGATAGTCCAACTACAAGAATAGTTCCCATGACAACACCCATTTTATCATCTTTATCAGTTCGTAGTATAAAAAGTACTATTATTAAAATACACACAGCTCCAATGACTAGAGTCCAACCATACGCTTGAAATAAGAAATTCATTCGTTGCGTATATGTTGTAAAACTAGTGTAAAACACCCAAAAAATCACGGTCGCAATCCCAGATAACAGCATTGCAACTCCTACTTTGTTTTCTTCCATTTTTTAAACCTCCAATCTCAAATCATCACGCATAGTGCGTGAATAACCAATAGATACAGAATCCAGCGGCAAAAAGATACACTACTTGTGCAATTCTATAAGTAACTCTCTCAGCTTTTTCTGGTTCATATATTCGTACGTGCAACTCAAAAATTACAATAGACCACACTGAAATCAAAATACCAAAATAACATCCAAGCATACTAAGTGATGAAAGCTGCTCTTTAAACTCAACACTCATATAATTTTTCCACCTTTCATTTCAACTATCGCTTACTAGACGAACTACGTTCGTTTTCAGAGCGAAACATCGAATTATTTTTTAATAACATCTAGAATCTCACGAATCGCTAGTTCACATTTCACCACGTCATGTAACAGCTCCGTATGATTACGCTGCATGATTTCCAACTCTCGCTCAAGTTGAACGATTCGATTGTGAAGATTTTCGTTTTCTTCGATAAGCGATTTCATGATTTTATCTTTATTGCTAGACATGTGAATACCCCCACGTAAACTACGAGTCACCTTTCAGCTTCGTCATATTCGTGTAAATATCTTTTAGCTCTTGTACAATAAAATCAAATTTTGTATCAAGCTTACTGTCAATTCCATTTAATTTCTTTGTGATATTGTACAATTTTACTTCAAGACCGACAATTCGACGTTCCAAGTCATTCATTTTATCAATTGCAATCCAATCCACGTAATTTACAACTTCGGTTCTTGTTTCTTCCGCTACGCTAAACGGTAGTGGACTAAATTTATCTGACATTTTATTCACTCTCCAGTCTACATATGAACTCGTCTAGAAATTGAACGCACGTTGTACGCAACATCATTCAGAGTTGACATCACTCTAGATAATGTTTGTTCTAATTCACTAACTTGATTCGATAATTCATCAATCTTATCCTTCAATTCTTTTACGTGTTTCTCTGTCGCTTTCTTTGGTTCTTCTACTGGACTAAATTCAAATTCCATCATTGTAGTTCACTCTCCATTTTATTTAATATCATTTACCAAATGTCAATTTTAATTTTCTCAACATCTTCAATGTTGAATCCAAAGCATAGTTTTTCACCATCTAGCACATCGTCCCAGAACTTCAAAAATCGCTCAAGTTCTTCTTTTGATAAGTAATCTTGGTCGTTTGACTCTAAATACCAAATGTCACTGTGTTCCATTGTGAAAATTGGATGAAATTCTTCAATTGACATTGGTTTTACTGCATCGATACAAACGCCATTCTCAACCATGCTCTGAAATTCTTCGTAATCACTAAGATATCCCAAGCTGAAAGCTTTTTCTTCTAACCAAAATTCGTCACCATCATCGTAACGAACTAAAATATCTTCACTAATAAACCAATCGTAATAAGCACGACAAAAGTCTTTAATTTCTTGTTTGTCAGTAATTTCTTTCGTGAAAACATATGCTACATCATCTGGATACAATTCATGAAGAATCTCAACAACTCCGTCACGAAACTCTCCACAAATGAGACCTTTCTCAAAAGTTGTTCCGTCATTGAATGTCAACTCATAATTCAATCGAATTCCCACGATTACTCACCACTCTTTAATAAATGTAACTTATATTGCAATTGAGCTACTTTACTTTCTAAGAAATGAACGTAGTCCTCGTCGATTGTGAAATCACTCACATTCTCATTGACCGATTTATTTTTTGGTGGATAATTTTGTCCATGAACTCCACCGATACCGAAACGACCGTAAATGTTTTCAATAACATCTATACGATTTTCTAACTCATTCGCAATTGTCGCACCTAATACTGCATAATCTAATTTATTCGAAATTGAAATTTCGTCACTCACTTTGTCTTTCTTTTCTTCCACAGTCTTGTCATTCTCAATATATGAATCTAAAGACGTACAGATATCACAATCCGTCACACCATGTGGATGATTTCCAGTGTTTTGAGATTGCTCATCTTCCACTTTCTTGATGTTTCTCATATCACGCACTCTTGCCATCTTAGTGTTCTCCTTTTAGTTGTTTAATTTCTTTTTCTAATTCCGCAATATATTCTTGTTGAACCCTCAATGATTCAATAATCATTACACGTTCTTTGTAGTATCCCATCACTGTATTTACAAGATTACTCAATGCCATATGTAAATCTGGCACATCCTTTTCTAGTTCATCTTGAAATGTTTGATTGATGCTCTCACCGTGTTTTGATTGAAATTTAGAGTCAATCGCAGCAGTTACTTTGTTATCAAATTCTTCTTCTGTCATAAATTCCATTTTTAATCATCTCCATTTAGTTGATTTTATTAACTACATTTTTATTATATCACATTTCCAAAATGAGTACAGACCTTAAAATAAAAAAAGCGTGGATTCCCACGCTTTAAGATTTAGGTTTACCTAAACATTCTTCTTAATTCCAATTTTAAGCTTCACATCGTAACCCACACCATCTGTGTCGGCTTGTAACTCACGTTTCACGATATCTCGTAAGTGCATCTCATCACCTAGCATGTTATTCTTCAAGTCTTCCAAGTAGTTTCTAATTGGATTTAATGCTTGTGGAATTCTTATTCTAGCGTCAACGTCATATTGAAAGTTATCTTTATAAACTTTCTCTCCGTCAAGTTTCTCAATCATACGGTCAATGACTTCAATGTCATTGCAATCGTCGACATTATCACTCAATGACAGTAGTGTTCGAACAATAGCTTGTAGATGTAAGTGACTTCTTCCAATAATGTTCATTAGTTTACATGCATCTTGTAAATGATAAGTCATTTTAGAATCCCGAATTAAATCATACAAGATACTCTCATCGTTGTGTAGTTTCGACTGAAAATCCCAATGGTTTAAAATGTTGAATACGACATCTGCAATTTCATCCTCATAAAAACTAACACCATTGATTTGTACAGAACCACACATTTTGTCAAACACCAAAATTTCACGTCGTAATTTCAACTCACGTCTTGTTGTAATTGCATTAACATTCACCATTTTATCAACATCTCCGTTCCTCATCTCTCACACCTAAATTCATCACTTGTGAGAAAACATTCTTTCAATTTCAGCCACGTCGTCACCATAAATCATTCTGTATAAAACATTCGTCAATCCTAACAAGAATTGTCTAAATCGTTCTCTCTGACCAGACGATAAGTCACTGAGCTTGTAGTTATGGTTCTCCCAGTGCTTCAACGTGTCAGCAGATACGTTAAATCCTTTTCTAGCAAAATCATCTTCTGATAACGCTAAACCCTCTCGGATATCTTTAATGTAAAAATCATCTTTTACAGTATAAGCATAGTCTAAAATCTCTTTGAAATCTTTCATTTTATGTCAGCTCCTCAATCTTGTTCTCAATTATAATATTACGATAAATGCCCTACTAGAAACTCATCTAGCGCCATGTCCTTGCGTAACTTTCTCAAGTACAAATGAGTCTCAGCCAATCTAGTTTCGACATCATCCCACCAATAACCCGGTAATCCATTTAATGCCCATCCCGTTCTATCTGGATTTAATTTCTCAATCATTGTATCAATGATATGTACATCATCATCGTAACGGTCAATGTCACCTAACGATTTTAAAAGTTCCGTCAACTCAGCTGTGGCAGTACTTGCGTTATCACTATAAGTATAATAATGCAATAGTTGTTTTAAATGATAAGTCATCTCAGAATCACGAATTAAATCATATAAGATACTATCGTCACCGTGTAATTTCGACTGCAAATCCCAGTGATTTAAAATGTCAAGCACAGCTCTTACATGTGTCGCTTTGTTGAAAGTAACACCATTAATGTACTCACGTTCATTCTTTTCATCACATACCATAATCTCACGTCTTAATTGTAATCCACGTCTCTTTGTAATCGCATTTTTATGTAACATTCTAATCACATCTCCGTTCATTTCTTATCTTCACACTATTATTATACCATAGTTCCAAATAGAGTACAGACCTAAAATAAAAAAGCGTGGTTGCCCACGCTTTAAAGTTTAGGTTTTAGTCTTTCTTTTTACGCACTACAAGTCCACCGAGTGCTGCAAACACAGTTCCTAGAGCAGTTGTGATTGCCAATGCCTCCGTACCTGTTTTCGGTAATTGTTTTTCTGTTTTTGTTTTGTGAGCAGTTGTTTTAACATCCTCTACCACTGGTTTGTCTGTTGAAATAACAATCTGTTCTACATCTACACTATTTGGTGCAGTAGGTACTAATTTGTCAGTCTTCTCATCTTTTGCTGATGGTAACTCTTTAGAACCTGCGTCGACCTTATCTCCAGATAATTCTTCTTTACTATTGACAATGAATGAACCTGTAACATTACCAGCTTCATTGTTTTTAGCTGAGAATTCGTATTCTACAGTATAGTCACCTTTCTCTGTTAAATCAACTTCTGCACTAACAGCGTTATTTTCAACTTTTAGTTCTTGTTTAGCTCCACTTGGAGATACAAGATTAGCTGACACTAATGTAACATTTTCATCAGCCTTGATGTTAACAACACCTTTAGAAGTAACTTTTTTCTTAGAAGTGGATTTTTCGACCGCTGTATTCTCGAATTGGTCTAAGATTTCTTTCATGACAACGTCTTTATCTTTACCAGTTGATTCGTAAATATTAGGGTGTCCAAGTGCTCTCATTGAGTTGATTGAAAATTCACCGTTATTGTCATATTCTGATACTTGATTTCTGTTGATTACAGACATGAATGTTTTAGCATTTTGCTTCGCCCAATCAGCAAATGTCGGGTCCATTTTCTCAGTATCCATCCATCCGTCTGTAAACTGAATCACAGAAACAGTTTGATGTCTATCTGGTTGAGAAGTATATACTTCTTCAAACGGAACTGTCTTGATAGGACTAGCACCGTCTGCGTCATCAGTTTTGAAGCCTAACTCACCCATTGCTTGTGCAACAGAATTGAAATATTCAGAATAATTTCCAGCTCCGCCTTGTGTATTTGGTGGAATGATTCCTAACCATTTATCAACAATAGATAACGCTTCTGCTTTTGAAATTAGTTTTGTTGAGAAGCCGATTCCCCAATCTGCTTCTTTAAGTTTAGAATAATCTAATTGAGCACCGTGAGCTGCATATGATGCTTCTTTATTATAGATATATCCTTGAAGCATGATTTTATCATCGTCAGTTAAGTTCTTCTCAATCAACGTTTTTAATTGCGTAAGAGCTTCAGTACGTTTCACTTGTAATGACGAACTAAAGTCAACGATAGCAATTAAGTCCATTGGTTTTCTTTGAACAGTTTCAGATGAAGCTTCATCTACTAATGATGTACCTTTGAGAATTTGATGATACACACCATTATTATTTGTTGCAGTAGAGTCTGAACTTAATTGAGCTTTTAGAGTTTTACTTTCTACTGAAACCGTACCGCTTCCTTGACGAATTGCTTGTTCAATCTTGTCAAGCTCTTGTTTGATAGCTTCTGGAGCATCCTCGATTGTAACAAACTTTTCACCCTTAACATTAACTTTCACACCTGCTTGTTCTGCTTTTGCGATAGCATCTGCTAAAGATTTTGAAATTTCTGTTTGTTTAGCGATAGAATCTTTCAACTTCTGTTCTGCTTGTTCTACTGCTTTCTTGAAATCATCTTCTTTTCCCGGTGTTAATGTTAATTTGATTTCTTTATCTAATTTTACACCAGCTTTCGTTGCTTCATCGATAACTTTTGATAATCTTTCGTTAGCATTGGATACTAATTCTGTAAGACCGTTAATAGTCTTAATTTGACCATCAATGTCAGCATTTGCTTCATTTGCAGTTTTATAGTTAGCATCTTTAGTTAACTCAACAATTACATGATTGTCTTTTGCGTTCTTAATTGTTTCTAGTAATTTAGCATTTGAATCATCTTTAGCTTCTGCTGTAATTGTAACGTTATTACCATTTGAAGTAACAACTTCGTCCGCACTAACTGTAGTTGAAGCAACTACTGCTACTGACGAAATCGTCATCGCAACGTGACATACACGTTTTCCAATTTTACGTAGTAAGTATTTTTTGTTTTGTGTCATAAATGTTTCTTCCTTTCTTTAATTAATCAATTTGAACACATTGATATTATACCACGAATCAATACACCATTACAATAAAATTCGCAAAAATTTTTATATTTTAACATATCTTCAAAACAAGTACAGACCTAAACTTTAAAGCGTGGTTGCCCACGCTTTAAAGTTTAGATTTTAGTTTTTCTTTTTACGAACTACAAGTCCACCCAGTGCTGCAAACACAGTTCCTAGAGCAGTTGTGATTGCCAATGCCTCCGTACCAGTATTCGGTAACACAGCTTCTGTTGATTTTGGTTCTAAAACGACCACCGAGTCGTCCTTCTTTTCAACAGTTGTAGTTTCCGATTCTTTCACACTTGAATCTTCTGTAGTACTTGTTTCAGTTGTAGGTTCAAATGACTATTGCTAATGCTGTCGAATGTGGACATTTGTGTCATCCGATTTTTAGTGTTCCATGTTAGTTTAAACAACTCTAAATCAATACTTTCACTAAAGGTATCCTACCATACCTCTACACCCTCTCTTACAAAAATTGTAAGATATAGGTTTACATATAATCTAATACTAAATCTCTAACAGATTTATTGTACGAACTTCTAAATGTTCTTGTGTGATATGAAACATCACTTCTATCAACAATTTTTCCAATTGATTGCAGCCCCTTTGCCAGAATGTTATAAGAACCATTAATGTCAGCATTTAATCTGAAACCATCTTTTGTTTCATATAATCCACGATGAGTTCTTTTTCCAGAGAATTGTGGTTCACAATCAATCTTTCCATAAACTGGAATCTCATCATTATCCACAAAACTCGCCTTAGATGTATACGATTCCTCCTGTTCAATAACTTCAATTCCACGTAGTAAACATTTGTACTTTAACTGTGAAATAAAAGTATTAAATGGAATCTGTACAAACTTTTGATTTGTTTTCTTACCCATAGATACATTATTTTTCCAACCAACATTCTTTCCAATAAAAACTTTCTCAATACACATCTCGTCAAAATATTGTGAGAGAAATGATGTAATTACATGAAGTTCTGATTGTAACTTCATTTCTCTATTTCTCCATAGACGGTGGATGTGTTTACTTATTCTTTGTTTATTTGGTAATTTCGATTGAGCTTTAGCAATCAATCTGTTATATCCTTGGTTTATACTTTTAATCTCCTTACCATTTACTAATAATGGATTTACTCCATTGGAAAATGTTACACTAGCTAAGTTGTCAATTCCTAAATCAATTGCAGCATACTTGTTCGTACTATTTAACGGTGTATCTTCCACTTCATAAATCACTTCGATAATAAATGCTCCTAGTTTTGGTACAATTCTCACACACTTAGGTTTATCTACTTTCGTTGGAATCATTAAATTCAAATCCCTTGGACAAATAATAATTTCTCCATTCTCTCCACGCTTCTTTGAAATAGTCTGATTGTTAAACTCCAACATTCGTCTACCACTAACTTTATGTAAGTATCTTGGTAATCGTGGTTTGCGTGTGACACTAGTGTTAGACTTGTCATAAAAACGTTTTAGTAATTGATAGTACGAACTAATTGTATTGCCTAATGATTTCAAAACAGCAGATGCCACTTTTGATGGTAATTCTATCATATCTTCTTGTTTTTCTTTTCTAAAATTAGATTCTATAGTAATCCACGATAATATTGTATGATTTTCTTTATTTTCACTCCGTTCTCTTTCGAAAAATGATTGTCTGATTTGATATAATCCAGCGTTATATAGATTTTTAGCTTTAAAAGTTAATTCATCACAAATAGAATACAATTCATGATTTTCCTTTATCCAATGTCTTTCTACTTTTCTCATATTAGTCATCTCTCTGTAGTGTTTTAATGATTTCTTTAGTTTTACTTTCGGCTTCACGTCTATCATATAGTCGATTACAAAACGATTTGATGATTGATATAAAATCTTGCATTAAATCTTCTTGGTCAGTTCCCATTGGATTTACTACAACAATTTCGAATCCCTGCTTTTTGGCTAAAATCTCTAGATAATTAAATCCGAAGCATGTCAATATATCCTTGTTTTCAATTATGATACGTGTAATCTGTGTATCCGAAGTGAGTAAATCTATTAATTTCCCACGCTCAGTATTTAATCCATCATCAACTTCCGTGATTACTTTATCTATCACCCAACCATTCGACATGGCAAATTGTGTCAATCGTTCAACTTGAGACTCTAGATTTGTTTTTCGTTGCCGAATCGAAGACGCTCGTGCGTAAATAACAGTTATTCCAGTTCTCGTTTCAGTATAATTCTCAAAAATTGAATCTGGTACATAAATTGTACCTGATGGTAACTGTGTAGCACCCGGTATTTCACCACGCTTAAACCATCGATATGCTGTATGTCTACCAACCCCAATTTTTCTAGCGTATTCTGATAATTTCATGTTAAATCACCTACATCATTTAATTAAAATTATTATACCATAAAATCCGATTAATTGCAACAAAAATATACAAAAGATAACAAAAGTATACAAAATAAATCAAGCTTTAAACAAAATAAAAACCACGTGGTCAATGCCAAACCACGTGGAAAGGAGATGATTGTCATATCGCCAAATATATGACAACCTATTTTGAAAGGAGGTCTGATAGTATGAACAACTATCAATTTAGTGCAATGATTTACATTGCAATGCACAGTGGTGGACTCGAACCACCGAACTCAAATGAGAACAGATTTACAGTCTGTTGTCGTTGCCGCTTGACTAACTGTGCGAGTTAAAAAGACTAGTCCGTTTTGCCAGACATCTAGAGCACCCGTCTAGCAAAACGTTCTGCAGTTTGCGGTCACATTCGTAATCATTACTGATTCCATGATGTGTGGTACTACCGCTACCATATTTATAATTATATGTTCCGTAGAACAATGGATAGTGAGAGATTCGAACTCTCGCACCGACTTTCGCCGACCTACCGGTTTAGCAAACCGACCTCCTCAGCCACTAGAGTAACTATCCCAATTAAAATGAGATTTTGATAATGAAAACGAGCGTCAAAATCTCATAACTCGTATGTGGACTATCGCTCGTTACCCACACACGGTATGTGCATTACGCTGCACCGATGCCAATTGCTGGAATCGAACCAACGACATCTCGATTACAAATCGAGTGTTCTACCGACTGAACTAAATTGGCAATAAATGTAACTAGCTAACATTGACTGTTTTCAGCATACTAAATTGTGGTGAACAATCTTTCAGCAGCACTAGTTACATATCCGAGTTCATAGTCGTCACCATCGACGTCACCCGGAATGTGTATAAAATACACCGATGCTAGTTGATGGAATCGAACCACCGACGTCTCGATTACAAGTCGAGCATTCTACCTACTGAATTAAACTAGCAATAAATGTAATTAGTTGACAATTTAATGTCAGTCCCTAGTCCGAAGCGGTGATACAGCGTTTCGGTGACACTAATTACATAACTGAGTCCCTCGTTGTCACCTTCAACTTCTCTCAGATACGACCGACCATCAATTACGAGCGATGATAACCCGAACTTGGCGGGACGTACCCACTCCAAATTTAATCTACGTTATTACGGTCTTAGAAAAACGGTTCTTTACTCGGTGTAACCGTAATTGAAACCACCGTCGAAAAAGACGCTTGCACTTCGCACCACAACACCATCTATCCCGAAGCATTCATTTTTTATTTTCTGACGTTAATGCTGAACGTCTTGTGTTGCAGAAACAAGCCGACTAGGACTCGAACCTAGACTTTCGGTTTTGGAGACCGACGTGCTAACCATTGACACTACCAACTTAAAAATATGCGATTTTAACTCGACAAAGTCGAGCGAGTAACCGCAAACTCAGTCCCGATGGATGCAAGCGTGAATCCATCCATCTTAATTCTTCATTATTATTTTCCGACGCAAAAGAGAAACGTCTTTGATTCACGCATATTGCGAGAGTGGGACTCGAACCCACGACCTTCGGCTTATGAGACCGACGAGCTAACCACTGCTACCATCTCGCATTCAAAAGCTCACAAAAGTGAGCTATAATTTTAATGATTTGTAATCACTGAACCATTTGATTGGACTTCTACCCAACCATGTTTCAAACGAGCTTCTGCTTCTTTCATCTTAATAAGATTGTCAGTTACAGAGTTCGACAATACTCATTTGTATCTGTAGCAAATTGAATAGTCTCAAAATTCGCAAATCACTACCCAATTATTAACAGTAACTATCAATATCAGTAGTCCATGTATCGTTACATGAATGTTTATTCACCATTGCGGTTTAGATGGAGCACAATATTGAGTGAGTTATTATCTAACAAGAAATCTAGTGATTTCATTAGCGTTAGACTAAAGACGTCTACAAATGAACGCCTATATTCGTATTTAAAATACGTTGTGTTGCGTTACTCCACAACAAACAACACGCACCAATGTGTCTGTTCTTCTGATGAGATTCTTACCGTCCTACCCACATCGGAAACGTTCGCTTAGCCGCCAATCGACGGTCAATCAGTCCGCACTAAGCTGGTGATTTGTGTTAACCGATGACCAAAACAACTCGGATGATGAGTTGATACCGTGCACGTATCATGTTTCAAATCATCGGTTATGGAAAATGTCAGAATCGAACTGACGACCTTCCGCTTGCAAAGCAGACGCTCTCCCAACTGAGCTAATTTCCCAAAAATACGGAATGTAGGATTCGAACCTACGACCCCTTGTATCCAAAACAAGTACTCTACCAAACTGAGCTAATTCCGTTTAATAAAATCACTATAGCAAACCGTGATGTTTAAGGTACATCCTACCCCCGTATCCAGCGACTGGGAGGTCTATGCTTGGTCTAGTATACTATAGTGACAATACCGACGCTTGGGAGTCTACTCCGTGATTAGTTCGGTGTATCCCCAATACATCTAACTCTAGAGTCGCTCCGATTGTTTTGCAAGAACAATCTTTGCTATCATCAACGAAACCCGAGCAACTTGCAACTACTCGTTTCCGATACTTCGATTTGGACTCGAACCAAAGACCTCTCCGTTATCAGCGAAGTACTCTACCAACTGAGCTACCGAAGTAAAATAACCATTACAGTGAATGGTTTATAAACCGTACGGGACTCGAACCCGTGTTACCGCCGTGAAAGGGCGGTGTCTTAACCGCTTGACCAACGGGTCATAAAAATTATAAAAAGCGGATAGCGAGACTCGAACTCGCCAGAGCGGTTTGGAAGACCACCGTTTTACCAGATAAACTATATCCGCAATAAATTCCACTCTTTTTCTACTTATTATACAAGACCACATTCGTAGCGTGTGTAAAGTAAGTACCTTTTCCGTCTTTAAATGTCACACGAATACTATCAGTCTTTTCTTCACGTGCCCATTCTTTCACTTGACCTTCAATGATTTTTCCGTCCGGTAATTTAACTTGAGCGTACTCGAACGTATATGTCAGACCTAAAATATCTTTATTACCACATGCTGTAAGTAATGGTACTACCAATAAAGTAGATAGTAGCAAGAGTCGTTTTGCCTTTTTCATTTAAGTTCCTCCTTGTTTTGTTTCATCTATTGTGATAAAACGCATTTTGAAATTACTTGCAAAAATGTGGACAGAAAGACTTGAACTTTCACGCTCTACTGAGCACTAGATTTTAAGTCTAGTGTGTCTGCCGATTCCACCATGCCCACAGTATAAAAGACGATAGCTGGATTTGAACCAGCGAATCGTAGGGTTGCAGCCTACTGCCTTAAACCACTTGGCTATATCGCCAAAAGTAAATGGACTTTGTAGGAGTCGAACCTACGACCGCTCGGTTATGAGCCGAGTGCTCTAACCAGCTGAGCTAAAAGTCCTCGATTTTATGGACTGAGCTAGAGTCGAACTAGCGACACCGTGAGCTTCAATCACGTGCTCTACCAAACTGAGCTATCAATCCTAAAAAGTAGGGTGATTAGTGGGACTTGAACCCACAATGACCTAGATTCACAGTCTAGTGTGTCTACCAATTCCACCATAACCACCATGATTATCATATGGATTGTGAAGGAATCGAACCTTCGACCCACGGATTAAAAGTCCGTTGCTCTGCCGACTGAGCTAACAATCCAAAATAAAAGGACAGTATAGGAGTCGAACCTATGATTTAAGTTTCGTAGACTTACGTTTTTTCCGCTAAACTAACCGTCCATGTAATAATTAACAGATTGTACAGGACTCGAACCCGTAACAATGAGGTAGAAGCTCATCATTTTTTCCAGTTAAACTAACAATCTATTTTAATGATAAAATATGATAGGTTGGTCTCGAACCAACTTCCCTAGAAGTGACGTCACCTCTCCTTACTACATCAACCTACAAATGTTTCCATTACACTCATACACCGTACGGGAATCGAACCCGTATTTCCACCTTGAAAGGGTAGCGACCTAACCGTTAGTCGAACGATGTGAAAACGGTCCTAACGGGAATTGAACCCGTGTCTCTACTTTGACAGAGTAGTGTGATAACCACTTCACTATAGAACCACGATAATATTTAAAATGCAGATGGAGAGACTCGAACTCTCACGCACGAAGCACTGGTGTCTAAAACCAGCGTGTCTGCCAATTCCACCACATCCACAAAAATTAAAGGTGCTATGGGACTCGAACCCACTTAGACGGTTGTGTTAAGCGCTTACACCACGAGCCAATAAGTTGCCCCGACTGGACTCCAACCAGCATCTCTCTCGTCATGTTTTTCCTATCAAACAGCACCTCAACACGTATGCATCCGTGTTTGTTGTACAATACGAATTGTAAGACTCGAACTTACGACATTCGGCTTGTAAAACCGACGCTCTCCCATCTGAGCTAAATTCGTACAAACTGACCCAGCAAGGTTCGAACTTGCGACAGCTCGATTAACAGTCGAGTGCTCTACCAACTGAGCTATGAGTCAATGAATTGAGATGCGTGGACTCGAACCACGACTACGTAGATTCAAAGTCTACTGCCTTACCAATTTGGCTACACCTCATTAATATTAGTGAGACTTACATTTATCTCAACATCGGAGATTTGAGAAAGCTCACTGAACCTATAGGTTTTATATCCTTGAACTACTTTAAATAGCAAGGTTTAAGGATAGAGTGAGATTCGAACTCACGGACGCCCTCTCGGACGCCTCCGGTTTTCAAGACCGGTGCAATAAACCACTCTGCCATCTATCCAAAAGGAGGGCGTCCCACTGGCAAAAGATGGGACGCAGATGTCAAAAACCCGACACATCTAGTCGGAATTGATTCGCAAAAAAGGGTAAAATCGAATCAACATAATTATAATAACACAGATTCGAAATTGTGTCAACCCCTTGAAGACATTTTTTTTTTGCTAATCTAAAAATTCCTTCACAATTGCTTTAGTATCGTTATATTCTGGATAGCGACCGGGAGCAGTTTCTCTCACTAATGGAATTAAATCTTGTAATGCTTCCGCATATTTCAATACAAATTCCAAATCGTCTCTCCAATTGCTACGACGTACACTAGCATCTTTTAACACTTCTTTCAACGTACCATCTAACTCATGTACATTGTTTTTGTTTAGCATCTCATATACATATGCCATTGCAAATGCTGTATCACTAGTGATACCATTAACATCTTCAACATACCAACCATGACGCTCTCGTACATAATCTGTCAACTCGTCAATTACTCGGTCTCGAAAATCATTTACTTCCGTAGTTTGTGCTTCTAATTCTGACTTGCTAGATTTTAGCTCAGACATCTCTCTATAAACTGAATATGACATCATGATATTCACAATTAAGAATCCTAACAAATAACCCAAAATTACACGATAGTCAACCGAGTTTGTGAAACGATTCACTAGTATAAAAATCCCACCAACCAATAAGTATGATAGCTTATAACTTCCAGAGCCAGCTAACCCTTCTTGAATCATTTCGTAATAGCCACGTCGTTGTCGACCAAGCATGTAAAATCTTGCTTTTTGGTACTCTAACTCACAAAGAGCAGCTTGTCGTGACATTTCGACCGACGACTGAATTAGAAATATGTTTAATAAAATCACCAATCCGTGATTTTGTGCGATTTGCACAAATGAAGTTGGCATTAAAATTGCAAATAGTAAAACAACTACCCAAATCCACATTGGAATATGGAAACGTAATGCCAATCGAAATGAGAGCTTAGACTCTTTCGTTCCGAATTTTTCTTCATATAATTCTACTTCTCTTTGTGTTGGTTGTAACTCTGCCATGTTAAATACTCCTTTTGCTTAGTTGTGCTACTTTGATGTACCACTGCAAGTGGTCTGTGTGATAGCTCAAATCCTCATTTTCTAAAATATAATTTAATAGACGTTCTCGATACTCCTCAAGTGTCTCGTCTTCTTCCAAAGTCAAAATCAATCCCACTAGGTGTCCGACCAAATCCAGACTCGTCATTCCACCACGTACATTTGTGTTTTGTAAGCTCTCGAATGCAAACTTAACAGCTCTAGTACATTCTGGTTTACTGAAATGATTATCCGTGAATGGATGTACTCTACCATCTTTGAATTGCTCTCTAGCTGCTTGCCAATATCCTAATACCTCTAAAGTGTATTGATATACATGACTATTATCGAATTGAACTCCATTAATATATCCATCAAACGTCCAATTTGCATCAGTTGTTAACTTACTCATTCAAGCACTTCCTTTCCATTACCACTTAGCTAACGCATCATCCATATGTTTCGCTTTATGTAGTAACTTCATTGTAGTCTTTAACGCTTCTTCGTAATCATTTGCATATCCACGAATTGAATACTCAATATCTGGCATTGATTTCACAACCACTCGACCTTTAATATTGATAATGTAATCATACTCATGGTCTTTTGTTTTTGCAATATCAATAACGTGTTTCACTGATTTACGGTCATACGTACCACGCATAACACCATTGTGAATCTCAATCTCTAACAGTTTCTCAATTGCTGTAGTTAAATCCATGTCAAGTACGTGACTGAGTTTGTTACCAATAGTCATCAATCTAACAATGTCTGATTCGTTTAAGTAGTTTAACATTTCTTTCTGTTTCATAATAAAAACCTCGTTTCAAATCTTAATTACAAATATAGTATACCATGTTTCTCATTTGAGTACAGACCTAATTTCAAAATAAAAAGCGTCAAGTCTAAAACTTGACACTTTTATCATATACGTCATCACTAAACGCTAAAATCCATTCACCGTACATACCGAAGATAATCAACAGTACAACACGCCAACGTAATGATTTATGGAATCGTTGACCTAGTCTGTTCATCAATCCACATGCGTAATAAATATTTACGATTGGAATTAATAATAGTAAGAAATACCATCCAGAGCCATATAGCTCTTTTACTAGAATATACTCAGAATAGAACGGAATGATTCCTTTCCATCCATCATATCCCATCTTTTCAAACAGTTTCCAGTTTGCAATAAATGATACGACTACTGTCATAAAACCAACAATTGCAAGCATAAAATACACTAGTACCATTAATGCTATGACACCTTCTGATACAATGTAGTGATTATTATACATATCCATGTCAATACACCTCGCTATTTAATTTTTGATAATCTTCTAACATGATTTCAAATTGTTTATCTTTGAGAATACGTACAGTAACCTCTAGATTTGCAAATTCATAAACATATCCGAAATCACTCGATAATGTAGATACCCCTACAAGTTCCACATGCTCTAGTTGATAAACACATTGTTGTAAGAACTCATCTGGTAAACCATCTGTGTTACTGATTCGTACTGTAACATTCGCATGTCGAATCGGTCTACGAGCATGATTTAAAACCATCGATACTCGACCATTGTTAGCTGAGTTTGTAATACGTAATAACTGATTAAAGTTAATCATCCCACGTAACAAGAATGTTTCTTCTTCATTCTTGTACTCCAAGTCATAATTAGATGTATTCGGATAATACACTTCAACATTCTCACGATGATACTCGTTTGCTTTATACAATCTGTCTCCAATTTTAGTAAAATCTTTATCGTACAAATCAGTTCGAATTCGTTTATATTCACTACTCAGTCTAGAGTAACGATACAACACAGATACACAGACAAAAAGTGTCACCAACCCAATACCTCGAAATAGTGTTTGATTCCCCCATTGACCAAATAGGTACGCTAGACCAATCATAATCGATGGAATACCTAGTCCTAAAATCCACAACACCAACTTAGTACCTTGTTTCCAATCATTTAATGCACCTATGATAACCCACTCGTCAATCTCATCAGATTTATTAGTGTGAATTCGTCCTAGCGTTCGTTGAGCTTGCTCATGAATATTACCAATCACGATATCTCTATCACTTCTAAAAACCATACTTCACCCTCCTTCCAATATTATTGTACGTAAACATCTAAATGATTACCGTACGTACCACGGTCGTAAATCTTACCTTTATAACCAAATGGTGTATCATATACTGTTCCCAATGGAGCACTTCCTGCCAATACAATGTATCCGTCACCATCTGACACAAAACCGTCTGCGTTAACATGTCGTCCCGGAATGCTCAATCCACCACCCGGTAACACACTTTGTGAATAGTAAGTGAACTTATAACCACCGCTATAAACTACACCATCAAACATGAATTGTGATAATGAAATTTTCACACCACTATTACTTACTGACGACCCTGAGTATGTTTGTTGAGCTTGAGCTTGTTCAGCAGCTTCTGCTTGAGCCTTAGCTTCCTTTTCAGCTTTTTCTTTAGCGATACGTTCTTCTTCCGCCTTTTTAGCCTTAGCTTCTTCATCTGCTTTTTCTTTAGCGATACGTTCTTCCTCTGCCTTCTTGGCTTTTTCTTCTTCATCACGTTTTTGTTGGATACGGTCTAACTCAATTTGAGCATACTTACGATAAGCTTCTTTTACTTCTTTAGTGTTAGTTGCTTTACTCAATCCATCAATACCTTCTTTAATTTCATCTTCTTTTAGACTTGATTGACGTAATTGGTGCATGAAATAAGCTTTCAGTTGGTCTTTGCTCGTTTCAGCTCGAATCAGTTCCACTCGTGGAAATACTTGCACCACCTCAACTTTTTCGGACGATGATAGACCCCCAATTCCTAGTAGTGTAGTCATCGTCGCTGCGATTGTTAATTGTTTAAACATAGTCACCTTTCCTTTCTATTTCTTTATTATAACATAGTATCCATTTTGAGTAAAGACGTTTGTTTCAATTTTAGGTCTGTACTCAAAATTAATACTATGTTATAATAAAATTATAGTTATAAAGAACGAAACCACCTCAACAAAACAAGAATTGGTAGATAATTCAATCTCAATTATCCACGTATTCTTTTTTCATATTTATGGTTTGCTAAATTATAAGAAAGGTTTGAGTGAAGATGAAAGCTTACAAGACAGAAATACATCCAACGCAAGCTCAGATTGAGTTGATTCACAAGACTTTTGGATGCACTCGTTATATTTATAATCGGTATGTCTCTGAGAATCTAGAGAATCTTACATTGGGGAAAGATTTTATTTCTGCATTCAATTATTCTAAAAAGGTGAATAATGACCCCAACACTCCTTCTTGGTTGAAAGAAGTTCCAAGCAAGGCAATCAAGCAAGCTTTAATTTATGCGGATAGAGCTTTTAAAGACTACTTTTCTAAACGCAGAGGTAAACCTACCTTTAAAAAGAAAGGGAAGGCTAGTAGTTTCTATCTTATTGGCACGATTAAAGTGGAGCGCCATCGGATATTTGTACCTAAGTTAAAATGGGTTCGCTTGAAGGAGTTCGGCTATATCCCTAAGAACATCATCTCTGTAACGATTTCTATGAAGAATGGACGCTATTATATCTCTTGTTTATGTAAGGAGGAGAAGGATGAACGAGTAACTTTATCCAAGGAGTCTATGGGAATTGATTTTGGGTTAAAAGACCAATTCATCACAGAAGATAAAACCATTCCTTCCATCAACCACTCTTTACGTATCAAAAAGTTGGAGAAGAGATTACGAAGAGAACAGAGAAAGCTGTCTCGCAAATATAAAGCGAACATGATTGATAAAATGTATTATCAGTCAGGAGTTAAGAAAGGTCAACTTAAATCTTTCCGATGGATAAAACCTTTATCTAAATGTAAAAACATTCAAAAGCAGAAATTGAAGGTAGCTCGACTTTATGAACGCATGACTCGGATTCGGACGGATTATAATCGAAAAGCTTTACGTTCTTTAGTATTAGCACGAAAACCAAGTTCTATTACCATTGAAAACTTAGCAGTTCGTAATCTTATGAAGAATCGACACTTGAGTAAAGCTATTTCAAAAGCCCAGTGGTTTCAAAGTCGTTTATACTTGAAAAATCTATGTGAAAAGTTAGGTATTGAACTGAGGTTAGCAGATAAGTTCTATCCCTCTAGCAAACTCTGCTCAACGTGTGGTTTTAAGTATAAAGACTTAGATTTAAAGGAACGCTTTTGGACTTGTTCTAATTGTGGTAGTGAGCATGACAGAGATAAAAATGCAGCCATCAATTTAGGACAATGCTCAACTTATACTGTTTTAACCGCAGTTTAAACTGGTTACTACCGTGGGTTACACGGAAAGTTACGCTTGTGGACTGTTATATCAAATGGAAGTAGATTTTATATCTCATGGTATAAGAACAAAACCAGACAGGTTGAAGCAAGAAGAATTTCTAAAATAATTTTATAGAAAGGTCATGGGATATACGTTTAGGTATATTTCGTGTAACAGGTGAAACAAATGAGTGTAACAATCATTGGAATGAGATTCCGTCCAAACATTGAATTAGTTGATGAATTCAGTTGGACAATTCTCAAGAATCAAGGTGGTGTTGTGGTTTCTGAAATCCCAGCTCGTCTGGTACCAGAACCAACGAATCCATATGACCCAAATGCGATTGCTTGCTTTATTGGTGAGTTCCTACTTGGATATGTACCAAAAACAGCAAAAATGCGATTATCAGAAGAAGTCGTTGGAAAAGTAACTCGAATCCACTTACCACAAACTCAATCTCCAGCAAATGATAAGTATACTTTCGAGCAACGATACTAAAAGAAAAGAGAAGTCTTCAATTGAGACTTCTCTTTTTTGTTTTATCTATTTTCAGTCGATGTTGTTGTATTTACGTAAACGTCATCTGGAATTACCGTTTCATTAGTTCGTAGACTACCACTCATCATCTGATTGTATAATTTCTTATCATCATCTGATAATTCTTCTTTCCATTTCACAGCTTCATTATATTCTTTCATCTTAGCATCCACTCTCGTCTTATCATATGATTTCAATTTGAGTTTAGATTCTCCATATAGATTATCGAACGTATGTTCGTTGTTTGACAGATGTAATGATTTCAAGCTATAATCTGGTTCTTTATATGTTACGGTTGGATAATACTGAGCTGACAATCCAGAACCACTAGCTACAACATTTTCTGGTACTGACCAGTCACTTGTATCTCGACCACTCGTAAATGTACGCATGATTTGTTTTACTAGAGCATGACGAGTATCAGCATTATCCCAAACATGATTTTCTTCTGGAATATCGTATCCCGACCAAATTGCGGTCGTAATCGATTTCGTAGTTGCTGCAATCCAAACATCCGAAGCTGCATGGTCTGGCATCCATTTCGCATACGCCACCGTTCCAGTCTTCATAGCCACAGCCATTTCTGGCATTTCAGCTCCACGAGCAGAATACTTCGGTACACCTTCTAGTATCTTTAATAAGATAAATGCAGTCGATGGTAACATCGCTTGAGTTCGTTCAAACTTAATCTCTTTTCTTGAACCATCGCTAAAGACAAGCGCAGTCACATATTGTGCTTGTTGATACGAACCGTATCGAGCAAGTGCTGCATAGCCGCTTGCTAAATCCGCAGTCGACATGTCTAATCCCAATGCGTCAGCACCACCATATGTGTCTTTCACATCTAAATCTTTCATTCGTGACATGAATTTTTTAGCCAATGTTGAACCAACACGCTCATCCAACAATCTGTTTGCAGTTGTATTCAACGACATTCTTAAAGCTGTTTGTAAATCCATCATTCCGTACACAGAACCACCATAGTTATAAGCAACTGAATTTGTTCCCGGATACTGATATGCAGCTCCCGAAATTGGAGTTTGCGTTCCATATCCTAAATACTCAATTGCTGGAGCATAATCAAGCAATGGTTTAATGGATGAACCAGTAGAACGATTCTGTTGAATCGCACGATTCAAGCTCATTGGTTCATTTTGATAACGCCCACCAACTTGAGCAATTACATAACCAGTTTCGTTGTCAATAACTGTTGCTGCTACTTGTTGTTCGTCAGTTCGTAAATCCGGTGCATTATCCACAATGGATTGAAGTTTATCCGTAGCTTCTTTATCTAACGTAGTATAAATTTGCAATGGTGTTTTCTCAATGTCATATCCCAATTGTTTTACTTGTTTCAACGCAGCTGTAATATGAGCTGAATATTTCGTCATAGACGCTAATACTACTTCGTCACGCCAGAATCGTTCTTTCAATCCATCCGTAACTGGGATTTTATTAATTCTATCCATTTGTTCTTGTGTAATCTTACCATGTTTTACAGCGGATAATAATACTTCGTATCGACGCTCGTCAACAGCTTCTGGATTGTCATATAAGTTATACGTAGATGGTGCTTGTCCTAGTCCTGCTATAATTGCAAGTTTCGACAAGTCCTCATCACTTCCAGTATTTAATTCAGATATTGGTTTTCCAAAATAAGTCAATGAGATTGTGTTTACACCAAATGACCGCTCACCCAGTTCAATACTATTTACATACCATTCAAAAATTTGTTCTTTCGAATAGTTCGATTCTAATTGCATCGATAACCATATCTCTTTAATCTTACGTGTGACCGTACGGTCTTTTACGTCTTGTGAGAATACTTGGTTCTTAATCAATTGTTGGGTCAACGTAGAACCCCCACGTGAGTTACCACTCTTAAATACTTTTTCTTTAACCACCGACCAGAATGCATTCAGCGTACCCTTAATTGAAAAACCACCGTGTTCGAAGTAATCATTATCCTCAACCGCTGTTAACAAGTTGACATAATCTTGTGGAATGTCCTTATACTGAATGTAGTCTCGTCTTCGTTCTGTATCCGACCAAATCAAACTTCCGTCGCTCGCATACATATTTGAATTTCCTTTAATCTCGAATTTAGTAACGTCGACTGATGGTACAGATTGTAATGTATTATAAATATAACCTAATCCCACCAATCCAGCTAGACCAAAAGCGACTACTAAAAAAACTAGTAATCGCTTGAGCCATTTGCCAATAAATCCGAGAATCTTTTTAAATTTTGGTTGTCCTTTTGATTGTAACATAATTCCTCCTATATCATTATGGTACTAATTGTATACCATCTAAATCAATATAATTGGTCATAAGACCATACTCTATTCTCTCTACATCTCGGCGTAAACAACTACGTAAGTCTTCGCTCACGTTTGCTTTAAGATAAATGTCTTCTTTATTCGTAACATCCAACGCAATCGTCGTTTCAATTGAATTAGACGCAGTGTCAATCTCAACGCTGTGAACTTTGACTTGAACATTCACCCTAATCGGTTCGTATCCTTTATAATCATAACGATAAAATCCATAAACTGAATCCACATCCGACATTGAGATATTGTCCAAACAAAATCCTAATTGTTGTGTCACAGCTTCTAAATCAACTGCTACACTTGAACTTGATTTCAACATAATCATCACTTCGCTTTCTAAACAATTTCTAAATTATAAAACGAAACTTGTTCTTTTTGTTCGTACTCTTCGATGATGGATATATCATTACGTAAAGCAACAATTTCTGCGTCTTCAAGTACTCCTAGAAGTCCATTGTACAAAGCGTCCAAATCGTCTACTACGTAATAAACTGTGTAGTTGAGATGAGCGTCACAATTGCTTCCGTCACCGCTGTCAAACACGAACCCTACTATGAATGGTATTACAACATTTTCATATACTTTACCATCGTTAATCCAATTACCAGAAAATGTATCTTCACCAGTTTTCTCAATGTTTGTAACATAATTTCGTAGTTTTTCTTGAATAGCTTCCAACTCCACTGGTAATTTCATATCCTTGTATCCCATGTCGATTCACTCCTACTCGTAATAAACTGATTTATACATCGAAATTCGATAACGGAATTTCAAGTTCTCAATCTGATTGAATGTTTCTCTTAGTCGTTCCAACTCATTCTCACTCAGTAATTCATCATTATCGTGTTTATTCGAAACTTTATATGTAATAATATAATCAACATTCAGCCCGTCAACTTCCACATCGGTAACCGAAGCGTCAAGTACAATCTCAACATCGTCTGGTAAGAAATCTTTATCATTCCAGTAACCACAAATATAATCGTCCTCAATTCGTAAATCGTGAATGTATTCTTCCAAGTTGTCTTGTAAGTCACTAACCGATAGTGTTAGTTTAGCTGCTCGTCTAGCGTCTACATGCATATGAATCTACCTACTTTCTTGATATTATAAACCTACATCGATAAACTCTGTTAATTGTGCATCACTTGCACTAATGATACGTGTTGAAATGACATTCAATCCTTGTACATTCATCTCAGATACTAAAACCGAACCATCCGCAAATACTTTCTCGACAAAAGCAACGTGACCGTAAGTTGGGTCAGAACCAGCTACACCTTGACGGAATACAGCAACTGTTCCAGTTTTCGGTGTGTGTGATACATTATATCCCATACTTCTTGCACTATCAGACCACATGAACGCATGTCCCATCGATGGAGACGGAATTGGTTTACCTAATTGAGCAACACGATTATACACATAGTAAGTACAATTTCCCCAAGCTCCACCATTGATTGCTGCTGAGAAGTTCGGGTCGATTGGAGCGAAGTCGACAGTCGTAACTTGACGGTTACGAGCAGCTTCTTTAGCAGATTCTTCTTTCTTCGCTTGCTCCTCAGCTACTTTCTTAGCTTTTTCTTCTGCTTCTTTCTTAGCCTTTTCATCAGCAATTCGTTTCGTTTCACGAGCTTTCGATACCAATGAGTTTAATAATTTACTAAATTCCTCACGGTCAAAAAGTGTGTTTTCGTCTAAAATGTTTTTAATATCTTCGTCACTAATTGTTTCAAAAACTTTCTCATAGCGAGAGAGTACATTCACATAAACATCTTTCGTGTCATCAATTGTAGCATTCGCCAATTCCAATTGTTTTTTCAATGATTCAACATCGTTATTCTGTACTGTTGTTGTCTTACCAGTTGTTGTTGCTGTGTACGTCAATGGCATTGATGCAGCAACACCACCAAATCCAGTTGACGATGAACCGTCAACATCTGTTGAAGCGTTCTTATACAACTCTTGTTGCTTTTCAGTCGCTTCCACTAATTGACGTTGTACGTTGTCACGCTTTGCAATAACGTTTCTATAATAAGTAGAAGCGTCCTTTAAGTCTTTCTTTAATTGCTCTACACTAGAAGCGTCTGACGTTTTATAAATAGACACTACTTGAATAGAATTATCTTCAATAATCGTTTCGTCTTGCGCATGTACTGCGTTTGTTGCCAACAATCCAGTTAAAATCATGCTAGATAGACCAATTTGTTTTAACTTCATCTAATCACCTCGTCTATCTAGTATAACACACCTAGTCCACAGAGTAAAGAGCTAGGTGTGAAATTTAATGTTACGTTCGTGTTACAAATAATTATTTATCCATTTTAACGTTGAAAACAGATGAATAATTGAACATACGACCGTAACAATCTTTAATTTTAAAATCATATTTAATGAGAGCACTGTCAAGTGTATCTAGTACCTCACTCAACTCATCGTAATTGTGTGATAATTTGATTTCTACGTCAAACATGCCACAATCATAATAACAAGATGTTTCGGTAATATTACGATTTATGAATATTTCGGTACAGTCTCGTATAATATCGTATGTATGCCAATCATCAAGCACATCCATTTTAATTGTATCAGCATAAGATATACCATCACTGTAACATCCCATATCGCAATCACGAATGTTTTGTACATAATCCATGGTTAATCTAGCATATTGTCTATATAAATCTTCACCATCAATCTTGTATTTAAGTGTCATTTTCCCAACCTCCTATTCCGCAACGACAGTATAAGTACCGTCACAAATATTATAAGCTTCTCCAACCTTGTAATCGATTGCATACACACCAAGCTTGACAGCAAGTAGTGTTCCATGTGGTTCAACATCGTCAGAGACACCTGCTAAGTAAGCCTTCATACTTCCCCACTCAGTCTTGGTCACTTGCACTCGTAAATCAACTTCATAGTCACCATTACGATAATTCTTCTCATACCATTGTGTTGGACTTTCAATACCTCCACGAACCATGTCAACAATAATCTCGAAAACGTCACCACTATTCACGAAATTTACAATATTAGAATTATTACCAGAAGTCCAAACACAAGCGTTATCTAAATAATTTCCAGTGTTTTTAATCAATTCATTATCATTAACTTTGTATTCACTACTCATCTGGTAATCAGTCCTCTCTCAACATGTCAATTCTATAGTAAACATCATCACATATGATGTAATCGTCATCATTAGCAAAATCCTGTGCAAAAATGTACAACTTCACTAATCTAGAAAATTCTGGATTAATTACACCATCCATGAACAGTCTACCTTGAAGATTAGATACAGTGACGTCGATATCTACTGCGAAATCTCCAGCTGAGCAATTGAACGCCACTTTATCACCTAGATTATCTAATCCTTCTTTAATTGAATCGATGATTTCACCTAACACATCATTACTCTGTACGAACTCGATTAATTCTGGATTGTAACCCTCAAATCTCCCACAATGTTTTTCTAGAACATCTATTGTTTTCTCACGAGTGTTGCTATTTTTAATCATAAATTTTTTACTCATCTAAATCATCCCCTCAATCGTTACTTGCAAACATCTGCCTTGTTAATCACATAGTGATTACTTCCAACAATTACACCACCAAGCACAGTGTCTTCTACTAAATAAAATGTAATGTCGAAAGCTTCCTCACCCCACACGATACGAGCATAAGTTCGATAACCTTCGTGCTCAGCAATTAATAGTGATTTGTCGTCAGAGTCTCCACTCATGACAATTTCTAGAGCGTTTCTTAGTCCATCAATCACTTTCGATTCGCTAGTGTTAAACGTTTCATTATGTGACTCAATACAATCTTTGAATGATTTTACTAGATTTTCAATCTCAGTCATTAATTTAGCTTCATCTAATTGTTTTTGATTATTCATGTGAGTCACCTCTCTCGTATATGTCGGATTTTCGAATCGTGTAGTGCTTATTAATTCCTACACTACACACGTTAGAATCATCGCAAGTTTCGTCATAGCCATTCATTTGAAAATCGAATGTGTCCTCTCCCCAAACCGCAAGAAGTCTAATCGAAACAGAGTCACTAACCGTCACTGAGAACCATCCTTTATCCACACCATTGCCAATCAACGTTTCCACGACATTGAACAATTCGTCGGTAAAACGCCAAATGTTAATATCTACCAATTTTCGATTTTCACTCCAAAACCGTCTATTTGATATTTCGTGCATAACATCCTCAGCAATCTTTTGCAATTCAATTCGCAATTTATCATCATCCAACTGTTTCCGATTATTCATGTCGATTTACCTCTTTTTGAAGTTTATCGAACATGTAATAAAGTTCATCATGCAATCGAGCATAATAAATTAACTTTTCTCGTAAATCCTCAGCTCTCGTGAAATCTCCAAACATTTCATTAACTCCATCTGCGATTTTATGGTCAAGTGAATTTCTAATCGCATTAATTGATTGACCACTTGTTCCTAATTCTCGCATTACTTCGTTTAATTCATATACTAAATGTTCTTTCATAATTGTTCATCCTTTCTGTTTTGAATGTATATACATTGTACATACGTACGATATGAGTGTGAGTAAGTCTCCATTTCATCAGCACTTTGTAGTATTGATTCCAATAAGATAGCACAACTAAACTCATCTCGACCTCTAAACACACCACGATTCTTCCTCTCGCACGTGATAGTCCATTTGTAGTCTCCAAATAAATCATCACTTTCGATAAGACACTCATACGTCACTTTCTCGTCCATATTGATTGCTTCTTTTATTGCGTCAAGAAATATAGATTCTAATTCTCCATAATTATATTTATTGAATAACGCATTAGACGTTGGAATATCTCTTGTAAATTCAGACATGAAATTCTCCAACATTGGACGTGTTTCTTGTAAGTTTACTAAAAATTCACCCATCATTTTACTCCTTTAATTAAAACTTTGAAGTTATATCGAGCGTCACTTGTGAAGTCATGCCACTCATGGTCATGGAATAAATCAAAATCCAATTGGACTCCAATTGTCATTGTTTCATCTTCATTGAACTCAATTGCGTCATAATCATCTCGTGATACTTTTACCACTAGCTCAATGTCACCCTCGTCAAATTTCTCAGTTTCTGAATAATATTCATGACCTTGAATGATATCACGAATTATCGACGCAACATCTGTTTCAATGTTATTGTTAACCAAATAACTCGCTGTATGTTTTCCTAGACGATACTCACCCAATGACTCACCGAATTCAGTCAGCTTCTCAAATACTTCGTCAACTAACTCGTTGAAATCAACCACTCTGTATTTTCTAAACATAGTATTACTCACCCTCTAATTAAATTACTTAACGCCCTTAATCAAAACTTTGAAATTATATCGAGCATCACAATCAACATCTTCGATGTCTTCATCCACAACTTTAAAATCAAGTTGAACTCCGATACTCATCGTACCATCTTCATCTGTTTCAATGGTATCAAAGTCATTTCTGGTCGTCTTCACTATCAATAGCACACTCTCACAGTCGTCAAAATAGTCAATTTGTTCAGTATGCTCATGACCTTGAATCACTGCTCGAATTGCTTCCGTAATCCCACTTTCGATATCTGTTTCAGTTAAATATCGTTCAACATATGCTTCTCCCACGGATGCTGCAAATTCTGATAAGTAACCAAACACTTCATCTTTCAAATCACTAAAATCATAAATCCGATACATTCTGTACATGATATTACCTACTCTCTTTATATAATTATTACTGATTTCTAGTTAATGTTGATTATATTACATATAACCAGCTTTCACTTTCTTCAACTTAACATTCATTGTTTTTGACAAACGATGTGTTATTTCATGACTCAAATCGTGAAAATCGAACGTCACTTCGACCTTACAATCCGAGAGTTCGTTCTCGCTACGACGGTCGACTAATTCTAAAATTGAAAAATCTACGCTTAATTTCAGAAATGGACCGAACTCAAAATCCACATATCCAGTGTTGTCCTCGTCGTAAACGATTCCATTGAACTCAACTTCTAGTTTATCACAAATGTCGTGTAAGCGTGTATCTTTCAAGCACCATTGTACACTCGGATTTTCAATTTCATCCGACCAATCTGTTAAGATTGTTTTAAATCTACGCCACAATAAATTCTTGTCATTAGCAGCAAATCTGTATCTTATTCTATCCATAATATTACTCCTGTTCTTCTGCAAATATAAATTCCACTGTTTTATGAGCATACTTGCGATTGTCAGCATTAGGTGTTTCCGCCATTGCACGAATTACAAATCGTTGAATCAGAGTACCATTTCCGTAAGACTCATGGTCAGTATCTTCACGGTATACCCATAACTCCACTCGACGTCCAACTTTAGACGCTTTCGCACAGAAGTCTGCTCGTCCGTCTTCTAGTGACTCCACTAATTCTTCCGTGAAACTATTTACCAACAAGTCACTTGTGATGAATTGAGCAAACTCACTCACCACCACCTTTTCCGATAATGCTTCCATTACTTCTCGTACGTCCTTACGTACCACTTCTTTATCTAATAAATGTAATTTACTCATGTTGTAACACTCCTTATTCTTTAATTTTAGCACTAAAATTATATATTCTTTTTATCTTATATCCAATTACATGATTTCGAACAATAATTCCAATTTTCAAATCTATGGAATCACCAATTGTCCAACAATTTCTACCCTTCGGTTCAATGTACACAATTACGCTTCTCGACGTATCCTCAGCGTCACGAACGTTCAAGTTATCCGAATCTCGACGATACGATAAGAAAACATCATTGCTCGTTAACATGTCACGTACCGACGATTCAACTACGTCACCAATTACAAGTATGAATTTGATGTTGTCTCTGTCACATATCTGAACCTCAAGGTCTTCAATGATTTCATTGGATAATTCTTTCAATTTAGAATCCAAATCAACTATGTCGTATCCCATCCAAAAACCCCTTCCCTTAATTCCCAACTCATCCCTTAAAATGTACATAAAAATAAGGTAAACGAGTATCGAAACTCATTTACCTTATCATACACTTATTCACCAAAATTATCAACTAATAACCTTAATGAATATATTTAGTTTTCAGCTAGATTAGAAGCTAAATCCACCACGTCTGCTAGCTTGTATAGTTCGAATTTCACCATCTGCTTTCGCATAAGAGCGTTTTGCAGCATACAAATGAGCAAGAAGTTTGTCGTTAGCTTCAATCACGTTATCAATGTCGTTACGCATTTTAGTAAAGTATCCGCGTCTAGATTCCCCAAATGAGAATGCTAAATCATCACGTTCTCCTTCAATCGTTTCAGCATAATCGTTATCGAAATCCTCTAACTCATAGTCATTCGATAAGTCATTTCTCAAGACGATAGCTTTACTTTGCGCAGCATTGATTTCTCTGATATATCTCTCTAATCTAGCCTTTGCACCTTCTAGGTTCATAAGTGTGTCACCACCTTCCTATCGGAATGTAACCACCTGCTCATAAGCTTGGTCGTCACATTTCTTGATAAGATTAAGTATATCATTCTCACTCATATTGTGCAATAGTTTTTTCAAATTAAATTTCTTTAATTCGTTTGCTGGTAGTGACTCATACATGTCTTTAAACTCTTGATTTTCTTGTGTTAAGAAATAAGCTAGTTGTGACCCCATTTCCCAGTATGGTTGGATGATTCCTTCCATCATCAATTCATCTAGTAACTCAATAGAGTCCTGTACTTCTGTTTCGTAAATTGTAACACCACCGTTAGTTTTCCCAATCCAGTGTATCATTATTTGTCACCAACTTTCTTTTTCTTATTCGATACAATAGCTGCTCCAATCGCTGAAATCGAAGCCACAGCGCCTAATAACACTACTGTTGTACTGTCCACATTTGTCGCTGGTAATGTTTTCACTTCACCAGTCTTGCGAGCCGGTTCTTCGAATGGTGTCGCAAGTGCATCTTGTTTATCTTTTTCAAGTTCTTCGTTTCTATTTGTGTCAGCGACGTCTTTCACCTTCACAGTTGGTACGTTAGCGTCTTTCTCAACACCACGTAGAACAATCTCATCTTGTGGTTCACTTAGAACTGTTCCATCATATGATGTCAGACCAAGCACACCCTGTTTTGCAACCATTGTCTCACCCGGAGCTAAATCCGTTGTATACTGAACTTCTGTTGAATACGGAGTAGTATGTGGTGCAATCTCGATAATCATATCAGTCTTGTCTTCCACAATCTCACCATTTTGGTTTTTATAACCATCTTTTCCTTCTTCGACAACTTTCTCAGTATCTGGAGTTAAGTCATTATTCGCTCTACGAATCACATCTTTATAAATGCGTTCTGGACCGTAAGCAATTACTTTCTTCTCCAGAGATTCCAATTTAACTCGTTGCTCTCCAACTTCTAAGTTGAAGTCAGCTTCATACACAACTTCTTGTTCCACTTTCGATTCAACGGTTGTAGTTTCCGACGTAGTCGTTGGTTCAACCGTTGTTTCAGCTGTTGTACTCTCTGTTGTTGTGCTTTCCGTTGTTGTATTACTAGTTGTCGTCGTACTTGTAGTTGTTGTGCTTGTAGTACTTTCCGTAGTCGTGCTTGTTGTAGTCGTAGTACTTGTAGTTGTAGTACTTTCAGTAGTCGTTGTTGTTTCCGTTGGTTTTACAACAGCTTTCGGTACAGCAACAATCTCCTCGACCGGAGCAACTAACACCTTACCGTTTTCGTCCACACGACCAACTTTACCTTTCTGAATCACTTTTTCACTTGTAATTCCGTCAGTTTCTTTACGTACTACATTATAATCTACTTCTTTAGCTCCATATTCTACAACACGTGGTTTCATTGGTTCTACAATCTTACCGTCATGGTCTTTGTATCCAATCGAACCGTCACTGACAACTTTTTCTTGTCCCGGTTTTAAGTCTAAACTCGCTCTACGCTCAACTGTCACTGCTACTTTTGCTGGACCGTATTTCACAACACGGTTTTGAGTTTTAATTTCAAATTCATGTTTCTTGTTCTGACGACCGTTTACACCAGCTTTAACTTGCTTCTCTACACCCGGTTCAAGTGATTTGTCCATCACATACTCAGTCTTAAATGGTACAACAGAAGCTCCAAATTTCACTTCTCGTGTCTCACCAGTTGAGATTTTACCATTCTTCATTGTCGTATCTGGTTTACCAGCTTTGACTATAGTGTCGACTTCTTTCGTGTTTGTTAAGTCCACATGTTCACTCAATGCTTGATTGGAAGTTGTGTTACGTTGCACAGCAGCTTTTGCTTTTGTATACGTCTCACCTTTCCAAAATACTGGTGCTTCTTGAACATCTAGTCCTTTCGCTTGGTATGAAAATACAGAAGTCGCAACTGCTTTCCACTTGGTCTTCATGCCTTCCCAGTATTTATATCCACCACCAGAGTCCACCATCACAATTGTACCATCTGGTAACACATCATCAACAATCGCCATGTGGTCTCCGTCTCTTGTAGTCATTACAATCATCACAAAGCGACCTTTTGCAAACTCTGCTCTGATATACTCATCAGCGTCTTGTTGGTACAATGTTGGATATTTCTCAGCTAGTGATTTCTTCCACACATGCACATTATCATTGATTTTATAACCAAATGCCACACCGTCACCACCAGTACTTAAATAACGTACACCTTTGTCAGCTGTACCGTCAATGTCCATGTAGTCACCTAAGTATGCTGGATAATATGTGGTAATCCCAGCTATCGGTGTATTTGTCACGAATGGTTTCATCAAACCAGTATGTTTTTCATCAGACGACACTGCTTTGTTATAGTCACGAGCAGTCGTGTTTAACCAGTTTGCAACATCTACTGGTGTCACATCACGATAACCAGTCTTCTGCCACAATGCAGCGATTGCGAACGCACCACATCCCGCCATTCCAAATGTAGCACCTTGTTCACGACTTGGCGTGTAGTACTGATTCGAGAATGGCGTATCTAGTTGTCGCCACGTCGCTGGTTGTTTCGGATTATACTCCGCTTTTGATTTGATATTTATATCTATAGTATCCGCACTAACCATCGGTTGTGCGACAGCGATTAACGTCGTCGCAATTCCGATGCTCGGAAATAACTTACGTCTCATTAGAGAACTCCTCTCGCTTCGATATTACTAATCGTGTGATTAAACAAGCGAGTCATTTCGTCTGAACCGACTTCATCGACGGTCTTAATTTCTACTAAATCACAACTGTAGATAAAACGATGTGTTCCATAAATGTCATCACACGTAATTAGTGTTAATTCGTTTTTTCCACGGTCGTCCGTCACCCATACGTCTTCTGGATTTACTTTCTTAATCTCGCTGATTTGATAGATGTATACTTTGTCTTTATCAGTTAAGTACACTTTCATTCCAACTTGTGAACGTAGTAGTGGTGTAAATAATAATTTTGGTTCGTACTCATAATTGTGACTTGCAAGTACGTAATTATTCTCGCCCATCCGTTGTTCTGGTTTTAAAGTACCAGCTCCGTAGAACAAGATTTCATTACTGATACCCTTATAAATTGGAAGCAACATATCCAAATCTGGGATTGAAATTAATCCCAGATGATATGCTTTAATTCCGCTAAGAGCTTGTTTGGTTACATCTTCGGGTGTCAAGCTTCGAACTTGACTATAGTCGAATGTAACGTCTTCTTGTGTTTCTTCCACGTTTTTACGAATGTCATCCACTGTCAACGTATTGAATTTCTCAATCGCAACAACTTGATTATTTGAAATGATAAATGTTTGAACGTATGGTATTGCTAAACATACGACTGCGAACAGTCCTAATAGCAAACTAAATGTATTACGTCCGTGCTTTTTTATCCAGTTTTTAATTCTCATTTCTTTTCATTCCTATCTGTTTTACTAGAATCCAAAACCTCCACGTGAGCGTTTCTTCTTCAATTTACGTTCCATTGGTGGTTTATCCATGTTACCATCTTCGGTATCCCAGTCCATAATCCGCTACGAAAAATATAGATTTTTATAACTATATCTTTACTTTGTGAAAACTTATGTTGCTATAAGTTCAAAACTCATAGACTTATCCGTTTCGTTTCTCACTTCCTACATCATCGTGTCTGACCTCGATATGAGAAAACTCACTTCTACTATCATTTGATATAACACTCAATAGGCTTAACTTCCCCAGTAGCGATGGGTACTTTTGGTTATTAACCTCTATAAAAATAATTTGCTAAGTTCTCAGCTGCATTCAAGTCTCTATCAATTTCTAAACCACAAGAGTTACATCTATAAACCCTATCGTTTAGTTTTAAATCAGATTTAATGAATCCACAGCAACTACATGCTTTAGAACTTGGATAAAAACGGTCTGCAACAACTAATTGGATACCGTACTTCGAACACTTATACTCTAATTGACTACGAAATTCATAAAACATTGAATTTTGTATGTGTTTTGCTAAGTGTTTGTTCTTCATCATTCCTCTGACATTCAAATCCTCAATTACAACACCTTTAGGTAGTTGTTTTACAATATGAGAAGTTGCTTGATGGACATGATTTAAACGAATCGAAGACAATTTACGATACAATAATTTAATCTTACGTTTGGTGTTTTGTATATTTGAACATAAATCCAAAGACCTTTTATATGTGGGTCTTCTCCCACCTTTAGCAGTTGTAGTATATCCTTTTGTGTTAGCTTGCAACTGTCGTGCAAGGTGACGTTGTTCCCGTCGTAATTGTTTTTCCAACTGCTTCACTCTATGGCTTTTGTTTATGTTTTCTATCACATCACCAGTAGATAATGTTGCTAAAGTTTTTATCCCTAAATCTACACCTATAACTGAATCCGTAAGCTCTACTGAAATATCTGAAACTTCGTAAGCGATAGACAAATACCAATACTTACCATCAAATGAAATTCTAGGATTCATATAATGAGTTCCTTTTGGTATCTTAGGCAATGGCTGAGTTGTTTTTACAAAACCTAATCTCTCACCTCTAAAACCACCGTTTACTCTACGTAAAGTTTCGTAGTTTACATAAAAGCTAGGTTTTGAAGTAGCCTTAGATTTGTAGTTAGGAGCTTTCCCCAAACCTTTGAAGAACCTTTTACGAGCTTCATCCCAATCTCTAACTGCGTGTTTGGCAACATTACCTCCTACCTCTTTCAACCAAGGATGTGTTGTTCGCTTTAGCACCGTTAACTCTTTTAGAATTTCACCTGCGGTCAAGGTTTTAGGTAATGTATTATCTTTTAAGTAGTCCGAATATTGTTCCTTACATCTAGTTATAGCGTAGTTATAAGACCAACGAGCAACTCCTACAGACTTCCACATTTGTTGTTCTTGCTCATCGGTTAAATCAAGTGCTATTTTAATCCCTCGTAACATCAGAAACCCTCTCAATCAGTGTCCTAGTCTTCTTAGACCTTGACCCGTAAAGTCTATTTGCAAATACTGTAATGATTTCAATTAAATCATTCGTCAATTCTTCATCGTTACTTCGCTCTGAATTGTCAATAATCTCAATTTCGACATTATGTAAATCACAAAGTAATTGAATTAACTCAAAACCAAATTGTACTAATCTATCCTTATGAAGAACAACAACTTTAGTAACTTGGTTGGAGTTAATCAAAGTAACCAACTCTTGCAAACCTTTATTTTTATAATTGATACCAGAACCGATATCTGCAATAACTTCAAATGAGTAACCTTTAGCGTACATGTACGATTTCACGTTCTCAACTTGCTTCTCTAATTCGTCTTTTTGAGACTTTGTAGAGACCCTACAATAAGCTACTACTTTTTCTTCTCTTTGTGGAGTTCGAGAATTCTTCAACTCTCTCAGTTGCTCCTCTGAGTAATATCGAGTTCCTTTTTCTGAAATACGAGCTGGGATAACCTCACCTGTCCGATGCATTGTGCGGACGTGTTCTGGTGTAACACCTAACTCTTTTGCAAATTTTCCTATAGACATTAATACCATAAGTACACCTCACTTAATCTTTTATTTAAGTATATCACACTTAAGGTATCATGTAAAGTAAAATATAAAAGTTTTTATAAAAATCTGTATTTTTCTTGTTCACGCCTAGTCGCAACACTTGACGCAGTCTTACTATCACCAGCAGACCTCTCATGCTTTCACATGAGCGCAGACTATATCTTCACCTAATTAAACTTAGGTGCAACATTTTTCTTCCGCCATTAGCTTGCGGTTTTACTCTCCCTCTAGGAGATAGTCGTTGGGGGTCTTCCATAGTCTTACAACCGTAGGACTGTCCCTGCTAAACATCCATTATTACTGCACTTAGGACTAACGTTTCTTGAGGTTCACTATTTTATTCACTCAAGCACTGATTAGATTTTATTTCACCATATGCTATCCTTGTACTTTTTTCTACTTTCGTTCCATTCAGCTTGACGTTTCCATCTACTGTTTAGGCTACAAGGCTTTAGGAGTTCAAAGCATTTAACGTTGAGTTCGCACCCATCACTGGATACGAAGGGCTTTCTGTTCTTACATAAATTTTCTATGTTCTTGTACATTTTCATAAATTTATTGTAACAGTTTTGTTACCCATTTTCTACAAGATAACTCTTATAGTCAGCTGGTTCTGGACGTTCGTACTTCTCACGTAATGTTCTGAAAATAGCATCAATTTCACCATTACTGATATACGGTCCAGTGACACGAGTCATACCGTCATTTGTTTTAATGTAAGCTTGTCCAATCGTCAATTTTTCACATCCGTCTTGTTGGATGATGATATTTGAGTTCGCAGCATTTGTTGTACGCATACCCACACGAGATGGTACGTTTGCTGTGATAATAGATGAAATAACATCTACCGATGGACGTTGTGTTGCAATCACCAAGTGAATACCAGCCGCACGAGCTTTTTGTCCTAGACGTTTGATTGGTAACTCTACATCCGAACCAACTGTGTCTTTCATATCCGCAAACTCATCGATTACAAATACAATGTATGGTTCTTTAACGTAACCAAGTGCACTTGCTTTATCCGGGTGTTGCTCCACCCAGTCATTGAACTCTGGTAAGTTCTTCACTCCAGTTTTTGCGAAACGACGATAGCGTTCATCCATGAGTTCTGTGTAATATAGAAGACATGCGTAAGCATCATCCATTTCTGTAATTGGGTCTAATGGACAATATGGTAGTCCAATATAAGCGGTAGCTTCAACTTTTTTAGGGTCAACCCAAATAATATTTAACTCTTCTGGCGTTGAATGATAAATCATTGAAATCAACATTCCATTAAGCATTACTGATTTCCCAGAACCAGACTGTCCACACACTAACCAGTGCGGCCCAGCTGAAATCGGAAAGTTAAATGGTGTTCCGTCTAACTGGACACCGAATAAGCAATCAGTTGGGTCTTTCGCTTTTGTTTTCAATCGATTAATACCCATAATTTAGTCACCTCATTTAATTTATAGTATTCTTATATTATACCAGAAATGAAGCTAAATTTTCAATAGCTTGGGGTTTAAACTACGAAATTTTGTTTGTAAATCAAATTCAATGTTCGGAAACACTTTCCGTATAATTTGAAATGCAGCATTCACGTCAGCGTTGATACGAATTCCATCATTTGAAATAAAGCATCCACGATGTTTACGTCGACTTTTATCGTAATATGATGGTGTGGGTAACTCATCATCTAAGAATGATGTTCCGCTCGTATGCGACTCCTCGGTGACATGAAGTGTAATTCCATATTCTTTCGTCTTGTATTCTAATATCTCTACAATACGATGAACTGGTAACTGTTTGAAAATACGATGGTACGTATCTTCTTTTAATGTTTTATTTCGTCCAATGACAAGTGTGGAGATATCGTTATCTACACAATAATTAATGATTGTTTTCGTTATCTTATGTAACTCTGTATTCATAAATTGCTTACGTTTGTAATACAATTTCTGTGCTCGTACGGACTGCGCACCTCCAATTTCATGGATACGAGAGAGTTTACGATTGAATTGATGTTGATAACGAATCATTTTGTCACCAGAAATAAGTATGGGAGACGCACTTGTAGAAACCAATGTGACGATATTGTGTAAACCTAAATCGATACCAGCGACATGTTTACCGTTCAAGTCATCCACGTCAAGTGTTTTCTCAAACACAACTTGAGCTTCGACCATCCGTTTACGTGTGTCGTGTTCTTGATAAAAGATTGGTTTTAATCGCACTTCTAGTAGTTTACCGTCGACTTGTTTTAACTTTAACGGTTCCAATCCCAAACGTTTGGAGAAATATACGTGACCGTCGACCAACTTAATCAGTTGGTTTGTCAAAATCACATCATATAAGTCTTGTTTATCCAAATACATTGGAAATTTCGGTAACTTCTGTGAAGCGTCCCAACTTTCATAAAATACTTTTGTAGCTTTAAAATATCTCACGACATTCATACGACAGTTGATAATCGTTGCTTGAGCAGATTGTACATATAATTTTCGATAGTGATACTCATTAGTCTTTTTCACCAGTTTATCCAATGCAGAAAGACTGAGCGTCCTATCAGTTTCAAAGAAATGTTGTCGTAGTAAATACAATGCTTGATTGTACAATGACTTACTTGCCAAGCACATCTCATACAACTCATCGCTCATGTCGATAAGATATGTTTGTGTTCTATAATCTGTAAATTCCATGACTTTATTATACCACATGTAGTGGTATGGTGTGTAGACTTGAACGTGAAAAAGTGAGGTGCTCCATTTTGCAATTTAAGACGTATTTTAGCGACTTTAAGACTTCAACGTATATTTTTCCATTAACATATAAAACGCTCTTAGACGTCGTTTATGAGCTTCTGAGAGCATTCTAGAAGCGATTTCGCTTCTTGTTAGAACAGAAGATGAAATACGACGCTTGTATTTGCGATTTAAGACGCACTGGAGTGGTTTTGGTGTTACAAGACATACTCGCACATCATGTATGATTAAAATGCACTACAAGTCCAGTATAAAGTATACTTGACGAATTTGGTTTTGCTATTTAATAGAAGAAACAAGTGTAGAGTCTAAAATGTTTAAGAAATGTTTAAAATATTTAAGAAATGTTTAAGAAACGACAATTTTAGAGCTGTACGTATGTATGCATGTGTGCGTAAGTGCTGAAAAAGATGCGTACAGCTTTTTTGTTGATTTAATGCGATTTCTGATTTAGCTGTACGTATCGATTTTTGATGTGCACAGAGATGCGTACAGCTTTTTTGTTGATTTGGTGGGATTTCTGAGCAGCTGTACGCATCTTTTGCAAAAAAGTACCAAAACTTTTTTTTCGAGTTCTATACTCTCTTATATTTTGTAATATATTATACTTGTATTATCATTCTCAGAAAACTTTTAGTATTTTTTTATAAAAGATACGTACAGTTGTCTAGAAACGTTGGTAAATCAACAAAAAAGCTGTACGCATCTTTTTTGGACATACGTACAGCAAAATTGAAAACGTTGATTTAACAACAAAAAAGCTGTACGCATCTCCTGTACGTATAAACACAGCTTTTTTGAGATACGCACAGATTGATTAAAAAAAGCTTAAAAGCATTAGAAAATGATGAGAATTGTTACAGTCGTGTTACAGTTGATTACAACAACGTTACAAATAGATTTCACGAAAAACGGATAATATAAACATCAAGTTTACATGTACGTTTCGGAAAAATTACGACGACGAAATCGTTATTGTTAACCATGTTTGTAGTTTAAGGTTAACAAATGGTATTGACACGGATATTAGAAGTGTGATATAATAAAAAATTTACACAAAATCATGAAAGTGTAATCTTCTTGACTTTTACGACTATTCACTCAAATCGAGATTCGTGTTATAATGCTTTTGTAAGACAATTATATAGAAATGGAGCGATTGTTATGAAGAAATTTGCAGTACCGGTAACTTATACAGTTTGGGGTCGTGTTGAAGTTGAGAGTGAGTCATATGAAAAACTTTTGGATGACATTCGACATAATCGAATTAATGTTCCAATTCCGGACATGGATTATGTTGATTATATTGATGGTAGCGATACAGTTGACATGGATGCTAGTATCATTGATGTTGAAACAGATGAAGAATTGGGGTGGTAATAATGAACTGGAGTATGGATGATTATATAGACTACTATTATGAAACTGCTATGGAAGCCGAGCGAGACTATAATGATTTCATCGAAGTAGCTCTTGAGTTGTACAAAGAGCTGGAGAAACCGGATAATATTGTTTGGAAACGATATGATAAACTTCTTTCATGGAGTCGTACTCTTAGAAGCTCAGTTGGTCGAGAATTATGTAAACAATTTGAGCAATGGGATAGTGAGCTAAGACTTAATGTTTCTAAACAACTGAAATCTAACGGATTATGTGAAATTGATACACCAGACTGTTGGGAAATCTTACCATTTACCGAAAACGGATGGACACTTACGTATGATGGTAAATTCGAAACTTTAGTGAATATCTTAACTCAACAATCACATGGTGATTTATTTGACGATATTGATAACTTACCAGATGTTCACGATTATTATGAAAAAGGTGAGCTTACGTATCTGGAGATTATTCAAGTATTTTATCATGGGTGGCAAAATGTTCAAGAAATTAGAGAGACTAAACTTGATAAGATGAAAGATTTTTGTAAACAATTGCGAGAAGATGTAAAAGAGTTGGAGCTTCGAATGAAACAAGCAGAAAGAGAATTTTACTTGGAGGATTGACGGATGAGTTATGGATTTGAAGGTCATATTGATAACTATTATGACACGATGGCTAAAGCTGAGGAGTTGTATGAGTATTTTCTAGAGGAATCTATTAAGTTGTATCGTGAGCTAAATCGAATGGATACTAGTATACCGAAACCGTTCTTCTCAATTGGTACACTAGAAGGTGTTTGGGAAAGCAGACAGGAAGTTCGAGACCGTTTTGATAGTTGGGTGGATGATGTACGAGATATGTTTAGTGACGCTGTGAAACAAGGTGGGTTGTACATGGTTGAATTTGGGAGTGAATGGATTGTTGTACCGTTTGATTTGACAGTGATTCCATATACTTATGATTCTGATTTCAGTACAATCGTGGACATCTTGACCGAACACTCGCATGGAAACATGTTTAATAATGGCACGAACGTGCCACACTTTCATGATTATTGCGAGTACGCAGACTTACGTCATGCAGAAATGATAGAGGTTTTTCAGCGAGGGTTAGATAACATTGATAAAGTAAGAAATTCTAAATTGGAACTTGTTGGAGATTTATGTAATGCTTTGAGGGAGCAATTTAGTTCGACTAAGTTGCTAAAAGAATGCGAAAAATATGTATTCAGATAGGAGATTTGAAAATGAGTTATAATGATGTTGAAAATGTATACCATGAGTTTATCACGGAAGCTAAGAAGACACACGATGAAATTATGAAACTAGACAATGAGATTCAAAATCCGTTTAGAGAATTGGAATCATTACTTGCTGATGAATTGGCGATTCCGAGATACGAACGACGATACCAAGATTGGAAAGATAAAATCGCACTTGAATTTTTAGTGGAAGTAAGAGGACAAGAACTATACTGTTGTAAATTACTTGATAACTGGTGTATCTTACCATTGAATCCGAAAGTTTTACCATATGGATATGGTTGGGAATTCGATACACTGGTGGACATGTTAACGGATGGTAAGCTCATGTATGTGACTGATGATGATGATTATAGAACATACAAATTAGAGGAATACATGCATCATAAAAATGTGAGCGAGAGAGAAGCAATAGAGCTATTTACAAACGCTATTGACAAAATCAATCACATTCGTAAGGATAAACTGAAAGCTGTAAATGAACTAACAGCTGATTTACGAGAACACTTTAATGCTAGTGCGTTACTTGAAGATTGTAAGAACTTCATTTCAAGATAGGAGAGATTGTTCATGCTATACAACAACGCAAACGAGATTTACGACGAGTTTATTAGAGAAGTAACAAAACTTCAACTTGAGATTAAAAAATTAGACAATGAAGTGGAAAAACCGTTTGATAAACTTTATAAGTTGGTTGACGTTGAGTCACTTGATTTTAACGCAATAGACTCATTCTATGAATATCGAGATAAAGTAAGTGTCGAATTCGTGAATGTCGTACAATCACATGGGTTTAGTGTAAATGGAAAATATCTATATTGGTACGTTTCACCATTTGGTAATCATTACTTACCATACATGTATGATGGAGAGTTGGGTTCATTGTTAGATGTTCTGACCGAAGGTGAGTTGAATTTTGAATTCGGTGACTATTATAGTGTTTACGATTTTGAGGAATATTGGACTGAGACAAACCGTACATTAGAAGAAGTGATTAATGTATTTTTAGACCGATTGTCAAAAATAAATTATATTCGTAATAACGAATTACCGAAGATTAACAAATTATGTGAGGAATTGAGAGAAGACTTTAGTGCTAATACGTTATTTGAAGATTGTAAGAATTTCATTTCAAGATAGGAGGTTGACAGATGGAATATAAAAAGGTAGAAAAACTTTATAACAAGTTCATGACTGAGGTTGAGAAACTTTATAAAGAACTAAAGAATTTAGATAACTACATTCCAGTATCGTTCAGAGCATTTAAGTGGATGTTGGAGTTGGACGTAGCTAGTTTTGAGAAACAAATGCGATTTATGAGTTGGAGGAATAATCTTACACTTGGATTTTACGAATTAGTACTTTCACGTGGATTATATTGGTGTGAAACAACTGATGGTTGGTACGTACTACCACTTTCGGTGGGAGATTTACCATATGATTACAGTTTAGATATCGACACGTTAGTAGACATCTTGACAGACGGTGAGTTACGATATGAAGACAATGAATATTATGGAGTATATGATTTTGATGAGTATTCTCAAGAGATTTACGACGAAAGTGAAGCAATTGAGGTGTTTAAACGTGGATTGGAACAAATTAAGTTAATTCGGAACGATAAAATTCCAGCTGTGAAAAAACTTTGCGAAGAACTACGAGAACAATTAGACGCTCGAAAACTATTTGACGATTGCAAGAAGCATGTATTGAAAGTGAGGGACTAAAGATGTTAAACGAGGAAGATTTAAGAAAAGAATACGAATTAGTAAAAGAAAAATACAACGAGTTCATGAAAGAAGCAGTAGAGTTTTTTCACGAGGTTTGGGGTGCTCACTATGTTGTATATAAACCATTCAATGAGTGGGCACAGAAACTAGGATTAGATATTGAAAATGATTATTATGACTATGAACAACGGTTTTTCACATTTGTTGAAAATGTGGTTTATGATGTAGAATATGAAATTGAGAAAAGTGGATTTGAAGCACGAGATTTAGGCAATCGCTGGTCAGTATTGATATTAAAACGCTTTGACCAGTGGACACAAGATGATTTCAGTAGCTTGATTCATCGATTGTTTGAGATGAATGGTGAATTTGACTTTGGAACGAGATTTGAACCAACACAATTTGAAAAGTACGTGACGTACCACGATTTTGTGGAATCAAGAAAACGATTGGAGTTAGACGATTTACTTGCTGTTTACGACGATGGACTTGCACGAATTAAATATATTCAATATAATCAACGTGGAGTCGCAAGGGAACTTTGTGAAAGACTGAACAAAAAGTTGAATAGCGATGACTTATACGAAGAATGTAAATTATCAGTTTTTGAGGGGAGACCGAGACGATGGTAACAGTAGAATTTTTAGAAAAAGAATACAACGAACTTGTGCATAAAGTACAAGAGTTCATTCAAGAACGATTGAGTTCGGACGTGAAAATCATGAAACCATTCGAACAACTTCGTAAAGAATTACATGTAGATATGATGAGAGATGATTCAAAGAAGCGATTTGAATTGTGGGTTTTATTTTATACAGGAGTGATTCACACTAGAGTTTGGGGTGAGACTACGTTTTTGATGGAAACACATGACGATTATTGGAGATTAGTTTTATTTAAAGATGAAAAACTTTATAGTGATGGTTTGTTCAATTCTTACATGAATCGAGTGCTTTGTAGCTTAGGAGTAACATTTGATTTTGGAACAGTTGATTCACCGTTGAGTTTCGTTAAGTTCAGAGAAGCGTGTGAGTTGACCGACGATAAGTTGTATGATACACTTGCAGTAGCAAAGGCAAAGATTGAACAAATGCGGCATTCAGATTTAGTAGCTCTTGTCGATTTTAGTAACAAACTGAACACGTTAGTCAAAACAAGAGCTAAAGAATCATGCTGTGATTACGTATTCGGAGAACGCAATTACTAAACGAAATGCTTTCGATTTGAGAGCGTATATGGAAAGTGAGGAATAAGATATGACGATTGAACGAGAAGACATTCGTATGGCGTACGGAAATTTTATAGAAGTGGTCGAAATGACAACCGAAAAATTATTACGTTCGAATCTTAAAATTTATAGACCGTTTAATCAATTTGGAGAGCGACTACGTTCAGATGAGTTGTCTAAAACAAGTTTACCACTTAATCAAAGAGTGGCTTTTATGACTTGGTGTGATAACTACAAAAAGGATGTAATCAACGAATTTCAGAAATTGAGTGTATTTGTTAAAATTGTAGAACGTGACGAATACTGGGAAGTTTTTGTACCGATTAAAATTGCAGAAGTAAAGCAAAGTGAGATATTTGACACAATCGCACATTTCTGTGGGAGTCCTATGTGGAAGGGTATCGACTTCGGAGATGTTGGTTCACCTTTGAAATTTGATGAATTCATTGCAAATTTCGAGCAAGATGGCTGGGAAGCACTACATAGTCAATTGGAACGATACGCTCTTAGAATTTGGGAAGATGTGTATTGGAAGATAGATGATGTTCAACAAGTTTGCAACAAATTAGATACACTTGGTAAAAGCGAACAAACATTTGAAGATTGTAGAAATAGAGTATTCGGTTTATAGAATTGGAATGGAGATGTTATGATGACAGTAAGTAAATTCACACTGAAAGTTAGATATGAATTATGTACAAGAGTTGCTAGTATGCTAGCGGATAGATTAAAACCGTTTAGGATACGAAAACCGTTTGCTAAATTTTGGGAGCGACTTGGGAACGAGGATGGAGCTACTATTAATATAAGTAAATTTAACAAATTTTGTGACGAGTATGAAATGGTAGTTGTGGATAGAATTCATTCAGTCAATGAAGATGTTGAAATTGATGATAATGATGAAAACTGGACAGTTTATATTTTTCCGAAGATAAGTAAACGAGCACGAAAGGATGTTTTTAACGCTGCTGTAAACGAGTTTTTAGGATGCCAAAGTAAAAACATTCATTTCGGAACAAGTGGTTCACCGTTGGAATTCGATAAATTCATTCAACATTTCACAGAAGATGAATGGGATGAGTTATACAACAAGATGGGACAGGCTGCTGATGATATGCAGAAGAAAGTTATGTATGAAATCATGGACATGAATCAGATGTGTAATTTATTAGATAACATGGGAAATCGAGATACTTTATATAATAAATGCAAACAAATTGTGATTAGTCACTAGAACGGAGATGTTAAAATGGTGGAAATCAACAGAGATAAACTAAAGAGTGCGTACTCGGCTTTCATGAGAGATATTGAGATGTTAGCAGTTAAATTAGAGCGGTCGGATTTTGGAATTTATAGACCGTTCAATGATTTTAGAGCACGTCTAGAAAAGTACGAGACGTTTGATGAAAATAGACTTAGATTTATGAACTGGTGTACGGACTATGAAAACGATATTCGACGTAAGATTCAAGCAGTAAGTGAGTATGCTTTAGTGGTTGACATTGACAATTGTTGGGATGTATACATGATTCCAAGTTTAGCACATGTACCAGTCAGTGAGTATTTTAACATTTTGGCACATGAATGCTGTGAGTATATTAGTAAAGAGATTCACTTTGGTACGCTAGATTCACCATTGGAATTCGACGACTTTGTGAATCATTTTTCGAAAGATATGTTGGAAACAGTTTATTGGCAACTAGAACATGGTAGATTTGGTATTCAAGAAGGTGTCTTATCAGACCTAGATAGCTTGGTAGTGGTATGTTATCAGCTAGATTTACTGGGGAAGAGAGAAGATACATTTGAATACTGCAAACGAACGGTTTTCAGAGATTAAGTAGAATGGAGATGTTTGAATGACAACAAAAGAAGAAGTTTATAGATTGTATAAAGACTATGTGCAATCTTATCGTGAGTGGAGTCGGCGAGTTGGCTTGAAAGAACGTGACTTTAGCACGGAAATAACTCGAATTGCTAATATTTTCTACGATTTTGATGGCGGGGAATTTAGTGGAGCATTTAGAGAATGGGCATACAGTTTTATTGATAAACTGGAAAGATATGCGAAACAATTTGGTATTGACATTGGTCGCGATGTGAACGGTAAACATGTACTATTGACTGCAGCACTTTCTACGAATGATACAAAATACCATGTTAATGGATTGGGACGTTTGGGGTATGAAATGTTTGCTGACATTGGTGATGACACGGTTGATTTTGAACAAATGGGACTTCATTATTTAAGGAAGTCGAGACTTAGAGAAGTGACTGAGGAAGATTGGAATGATATTGCACAATCATTACGAAATGGACTAGTCTATCTCGAAATTGACTTGATGAACAAGTTATCGAATATTGATACGGTGATGAATAATATTGAACACAAAATTAAAACGGAAGCGTTGACTGACTGTATGGAGTACATGAGACCATTGGTGGAATACCATTATGATAACGCAGCGGAATTGTATGAAAAACTAGTAGAGCTACAACCACAAAATGAATATATTCGTAAATTACATGAAACATTATTCGTAGATGGATTTGATACTTTCTATAGATTTATGATTGAGAAAGAACATTCAATTCATCCACTGTTGGTTATCACATATAACTTGAAAAAGAATATCGCTCTTGTCGAGAATGATGGATTAGATTACTAGAGGAGGATTACAGCTGTTAGCAATAACTCGTAAAAAGTTGTAATCCTATGTTGACTTTTATAAGTTTACATCATCTAAATATAAAACGAAAACCAAGTTTTATATACATCAAAGAAACAAATTTAGTACCGTGCGTTAGACGGGAATTTACGCTTGCGGAGAGTAAAAGAAAATGTAAGTAGTATTTAGAGTTATCTGATACGAAAGCATGCTCGATGAAACAAGAATGGAACATAAAAGTTTTATATCTTTTTATAAGTTTCCAGTAACGGATTCAATACGTTTTATGATTACTTGTTGACCAAATCTGGTCGACGTTATGCAATGGAAACAATTGGACAAATTCGTGCAGAAACTGAACGACGAATTGCTAATTGTTAGAATGGAGGAATAAATTATGGGTTTAAATCTTACAGCAACATTAGTTAGTAGTGAACTTCAACATCCAATTATTTTACCATTAAGCGAATGTATGGATGTGGAAATTGATGATAACGTACACGCTACTTGCTTTAAAGGAGTTAAGTTCACATTTCCAGCACAGGACATTAGTGGTAAAGTTGGATATTATGAAGAAATGGTGGGAAGATGGGTACCGTACTGGTTTGAAAACCCGGTAGAAATGGTTGGCGACATCTATATTAAGAATAAATTATTATTGCAATTGCTTTTGACTGGAGACACAAGTGAAATCCCAGTAAACGGGAATTCATCTTGGATTCGAGTGCATGAGGTCATAGGGATTGACGACGAATCATGGGTTGGTATGCATAAGAGTAGAGGAATGCGTGAAATATTCAAAATGGAAGGATTCGACGCTACGATAACTATTAGTGTTTAGGGAGGAATTTAGATGTCAAATGTAGAGGAAGCTAGGAGAAAAGCATTTAAGCTTTGGGTTGAGTATGATAATAAGGCGAATGAATTAGAGGACAGAGTTTTTAAACTTGAACTCGCAATGAATAAAGCTTACATGGGAATCAAGGTTGACACAGAGATATACCAATTATACGAACTACTTGGACGATTGTGGTTCGACTGGTATAATGAATATTTCAGAGAAGTTGACAATCATGTAAGAAGTTTAGGGTTTAAAATTAGTTACTATCCAACAACTTCGTTGGATTTTAATGCTACTAAATCAGAATTGAGTACGTATCATGATTTTTGGATTCGAGAAGCAATCAATATTGATAGATTTTTTGTCAATACAAAAAGTTCATCTGGTGTATTTCACCGTTTTATGATGCTTGAGGACGCAATGGTGAAGTTCGGAGTTATTGAAAAACTAGATGAGAATGGTTATTTGGAATTAACAGCTTTAATTGATAAATGTATCAATTATCTTGACAATGTTGTATCCGAGAAACTTTTAAAATACGTTGAATTACTAAAGTATGTGGAAGAAAAGCGTGATGATGCACGTCGTTCTTGTGATGAGTACATTCACAGTAAAATGAAAGAGCACCGACAAGATTTAGTTCGAGACGAGAGGTGATTGAATGTCAACAGTAAAAGAAGCTAGACAAAAAGCATTTAAACTTTGGACTGAATATGATAACAAAGCGAATCTTTCAGAAAGTGCAGTTCATAAACTGGAATTTTTGATACGTGGTGCGTACAAGGGAATCGAAGCTAAGACTGAAAAATACCATAAGAACGAAGAATATCGTGAGTTGTGGAATGATTGGTCTGTGGAATATACACGTGACATTGTGAATCATGCAAAAAGTTTAGGCTTCGAAAATGAACGTAATATAATCTATACGTTGGAGTTTGATGACACAAAATACGGTCTAGACACATTTCGTGAGCATTGGATTAAGAACGTAATGAATGTGGATGGATTTTTTGCTCGAACAACGGATACGTCTGGAGTATTTCATCGCTTTATGTTATTCGAGGAATCGGTTGTTAAATTCGGATTAGTTGACGAATTGGATGAATGCGGTTATGTGAAACTCGAAAATTTAATCGATAAATGTATGGATTATATTGTTAGTGTGGTCGACCAAAGAATTCTACGATACAATGAATTGTTCGAATATGTCGAAGATAAACGAGAGAATGCATTGCAATATTGTGAGGAATACATTCGTGTTAGACAGAAATGAAAAGGTGGGATTTAATTATGACAATAGATAAAGCACGTAGACGAGCATTTGATGTCTGGAAAGAATTCGACGATAGAGTCAAAATTGCTGATAAGACTGTGACGGACGTTGATAGGAAGTTGAGCGAATACAATGATAAACTCTACCATAGTACTAGAAAATATGATGAGAGTCCAAAACTTTATAAGTTGTGGTCGGAGTGGTTGAGTGCGACTTATCGAGAAAATAACGATTATGCTAACAGTTTAGGTTTTAGTACTCGTCTTGGAGAATCTTATGCACCAGATTTTGCTGGCGATAAATTTTTCGCATCACCATACCGTGATTATTGGATAGAGCAAGCGGTCGGTAGAGACGACGTTTACGTTGGCACTGGGACTGTAACCGGAGCATTTAACAGATTTGTGAAATTCGAGAACTATTGCGTTAGGGCTGGATTTGTGAATGAATTAGATGAAGATGGTTATACTAAAATCGAGAATATTATTGGTAGATGCTTTGAGTATCTAAGTGGTGAAGTTGAACCAAAAGTAAGAGATTATGTGAAACTTATGAGATACGTTGAGGACAAAGTAGCTGATGCTGAGAATTCATGTGCTGTATACATCGATGAGCATTTAAAAAATAAATAATATAAATTTGAAAGTCATCTGATTTGTAGATGGCTTCTTTTTGTGCTATAATTAACGTAACAACATATCAGATTGGAGAGATTTTAATGAGCAATAAAGATAAAGTTTTTGCGCTATTAGAGGAATTTAAGAATGAGTTGAAAACAAGACTTGACACTATCTACGATTTACGTCAAGTAAGAATCGCTACTTATAGTGATTTTCAAGAACGCTATGACACGTGGCATTGTGACGAAATTGAAGAAGCATATACTAATTGGCGTGAACGACAAGATAAATCACTAGCGAAGAAAATAGCTGAAACAGGAAATGAATATACAATTGAAGGGTATCGTTGGAAAGTATCGTTTCCGGGTGACAATCGAAGTGACACTTGGGGTGAGCTAGTAGATGGATTGGGTCATGAACTTTTCCCAACATTTGGAGACGATTTCAAATTAAGTGATATGGCAATTTTGCAACAATGGAGTAATTTAGTGAAAATTTATGTATCTAAGACTGGAGACCGTGATTTAACTGGACTTGTAAAAGTATTGGAGTTTGCACTAGATACGATGAGAAATACATTGGATGTTCGCACCTCTAAACTGCGAGACGCAGTTGCGATTGCGGAAGATGAACAATCAAAACTAGAAGACAAATGCAAGAAAACAATGAAACCGTACTATAAAAAATATCATGATGAGTTACGACATGTGATGGACGAGTTAGGTAATGCGGGTAAAGATGAATTTGTACACACAATGTCTAATTATATGATTTGGGAAGATTTCAACATTTGGTACAATGATGCGACTAAGGGAAAACGTAATTTGGACGAAGTTGTTAAATATCTAGAGTTAGCGAAGAAGACTTCTAACAGTTAATACTAAATTATAAATAGTTATAAGCACATGTTGATTTTTATAAGTTTAACGATGAGGGGGGATTGGATTGATAGAAACAATAAAAGTACAACTAAGACCAAACAATAAACAATTGACTAAATTGTTTCAATATGCTGGATGTTCGAGGTTTGCTTATAATTGGACTATTTCTAGGGAACAAGAGAACCACAAACTGGGGAATAAATTCTTATCTGACAATGAATTACGAAAAGAATTTACTAAAATGAAGAAGTTCGATGAGTACAAATGGTTAAATAATATTAGTAACAATGTAGCAAAGCAAGCAATTAAAGATGCTTGTAATAGTTATAGAAGATTTTTCAAGGGATTGAGTAAACATCCTAAATTTAAAAGTAAGAAACACTCTAAACAATCTTTTTACCAAGATAATGTTAAGATACAATTTACTGATACTCATGTGAAGATTGAAGGATTCACGATTAGTCATAGGAAGAATAAGCAAAAGTTAAATTGGATTAAACTTTGTGAAAAAGGAAGAATTCCAACCAATTGTAAATATATGAATCCACGAATTACTTATGATGGATTACATTGGTTCGTGTCAGTTAGTGTTGAGTTGGATGACAATACTAACGCTCCACCTAAAAGTGAAGGTGTTGGTATTGATTTAGGACTTAAAAATTTAGCGATTTGTTCTGATGGTAACACTTATACGAACATAAACAAAACAAACAAAGTAAAGAAAATAGAGAAAAGAAGACGTAGGTTGCAACGTTCTATATCAAGAAAATATAATATGAATAAGGAAGGAGTACGTTACAATAAAACAAGTAACATTATAAAGAGAGAAAAAGAACTTTTAAAAGTAACTAAACGATTAACGAATATTCGTCGTAATCATTTACATCAAACAACATCTGAAATCATAAAACGAAAACCAAGTTTTATCTGTATTGAGGATTTGAATGTAAGTGGCATGATGAAAAACAAACATTTATCTAAAGCTGTACAGCAACAAGGATTCTATGAGTTTAGAAGACAAATAGAATATAAATCTACATGGAATAACATTCCAGTAATTATTGCAGATAGATTCTTTCCAAGTTCTAAATTATGTAGTTGTTGTGGTGAGATAAGGAAGGATTTAAAACTATCAGATAGGATTTATCGATGTGATTGTGGAAATATCATTGATAGAGATTTTCAAGCAAGTTTAAATCTAAAACAATATGGAGAAAATGTGTTAAAACAGAAATCTACTGTATGACAATTTCAAGTTATAGTTATAGTAGATATGTACCGAGCGTTAATCGGGAATTTACGTCTGTGGAGAGTACTAGAACTTGTGAGTAGTATTTAAGTAAACTTAAATACGAAAGCATACTCGATGAAACAGAAATGAAACATAAAAGTTTTATAGCTTTTTATAAGTTTTCAGTAACGGAGTACTACGTTGGAGTTCAACGTTTAGCTTCTGAATTGCAAGGAATAATTGGTCATTCAGTCTCATTGACTTTATGGAGTGAAGAAATCGATTTAGATAATTTTGATGCTTTCTTCAATCACTATGTGTATAGAGAGATGTCATTGGATGATATTACGACAGCAAGTCGTGTATTGAAACGATTGATTAAAAGCAAGGGAGAGATTTAGAATGAAAACTAAAGATGATGTAAAAGCAGTATGGGATTTATATGTGGACGAGTATAAACACATTCGTAGAAACTTAAAAGATTGGTTAAGTATTGACCATCCACTGCCGTATCCGAAATTAAAGGAGATATTTGGAGATACTCTAGATGAGGATATTCGCACTGATTTCAACGAGTGGGTAAGAATGACAAATGGAAAATTACATGTTATTGCAAATAAGCATGAGTTGGTTTTCTACTCGAATTTCACCCACTACAATCTAGGACTTCAAGAAATGACTCATGGTGTGGACTTGGATGAATTTATTATTAAAATGGGAGCATGGAGCTTGTCAGGTACACTGGAAGGATGTGTACCAAATGGTGTGAGCGTTGATGAGGTGAGTGTGGATGACATCATCAAAGCTGTGTATGGTGATGAAAAACCAGACTATCTTGCAGTATATAACGCAATAAACGTGTCACGAACAAGATTGCACCATCGATTAAAAGATAATGAATTGAAACTTGCAATTAAGGAATGTGACAAGCTGTTGGAAGACGCAATTGGTGATTGTGCTAAACACATGGAAAGTGTTTATAAAGCAAAATTTGAAGAAGTAATCCATATGCTTCAATACTTGGAGGGTGACGCTAGATATACAGAAGGCGTTCATAAAATGTATACACTACTCGCAGACGGTCAATTCAATCGCTGGTATTACGGTGGAATTCATGGACATGGAGATTCAATTTTGAATATCACTGGTTATCGAATTATACTTAAAAATCCAGAAAGATTGGATTAATCATAATTGAGGTGAGATACATGATTACAAGACAAGAAGCATATAAATTATACAAAGAATTTGTGAATATATTCAATGAACGAGTAAATGAGTTACGATTCATTTGCTCTAAACGTGAACTTTTATTTCATAAAGAGTTTATGATGTTCGGAAATAATATACTTGAACCAATGACTAAAAAGTACGAAGAATGGGAAAAGGATTTTAAATTAAGATTGATAAAACTTGTAGAAGACAAGGGATATTGGTTAGACATTGAAGGTGACGTCTATTGTAAGTGTCACATTATTTTACCAGCTCAAAAAGATGGTGAGACTTTTGATGACGTGATGAATGAAGTTGCTAAATCTGCACTTGGATTAGAACCATATGGTGTGTCATTAGAAAATGGATTAACAGACGAAGTGTTCGATTACATATTTGACGAAGCAGGTGAATGGATTGTGGAGCACAAATTACCACATGCTATCGAAAGCTTGAACTTTATGATAGAACGAAGTCGATTAGAAGAAGTGTACGACGACTTGACAAAAGAGATTTTGTGCTCAATGAACGACTGTGCAAACTACATGTGTGGAATTTATGAAGAAGCGTACAACGAAGCATTATCGATGCTATCTGTTGTCAATGAAAAATACAGTGGGAATGATGATGTTTTAGGTAAACTTGACGAACAATTGAAAAATGGGAATTTTGACGACTGGTACAAGTACCACGTGGAGAACCAAGTACGAATGAATGATATCGTTGGTATTCTTGACCAATTGGGTCGTTTGGTTCACGAATTGAATAAATAGATAAGGAGTGATTAGCATGGCTATATCATTAGATGATGTTAGAATTGAATTCGAGCAAATGAACGAGCACTTGGATAGTGGTGTGAGTGCTTGGGTGGAGTTTCAGAAACCGATTTTGACGAATTTTGAAACAACGAAGCGAATGTTTGCACCAAACAATCAATGGGATTGGGTAATTGAAGCTTACCGTAAGTGGGTAAATTTAACAGTTGAAGAATTAAATGGAATCGCAACAAAGTATGGGTTTGAGCTTGTCGATGACGGAGTTTCTCGAAAGACGTTCACATTCGAATGTGCAGATTTAGACGCAATAATTGATGAATCATTGGGAGAATTGCGACTCTATTATAACTATGACGTTGACGGAGGAAATCGCAATTTAGAAACATTATTGGAAAATGTGGCGACTATCAAGTTTTCATTAACGAAGGATGATATTCATAGAGACGAGGTATTGGAAGCTACTTTTGACTTATGTAGGAATGTGAGACTTAACGAGCATAAGGCGTTTAGAACATTTGAGATGACTATGATTCAGCGGGAGTTTAAAAATTTATTAAGTAGAAACATTGCACGTTGTGCAGCTGACATGCGACCAATCTATCAACATGACTTTGAGTATATCATGGGTGAGCTAGAGAGTTTACGAAAGTATGACGATGCGACTGACTTGGTGAATAAAATTCTACGAGCAACGTTTAATGGTAATTTCGATTTATGGTATGATATGACCGTTACGAGTGGTAAGTCAGTAGACGTAATTCATGATATGGAAGTAGAAATGCAAAACCTCGCTAGTGACTTAGGACTTGATGTCTGGTTTATTTAAAGAAAGAGAGTGATTTTGGATGAATAATGGAGTAATCACATTACCACAATTTGATGAAATGTTAGCTGTTTATTTGGAGTATGGTGACATGTTCAACAAAGGTATGAGTAAGTTTGAACAACTATGTAGTGAAGGTATTCCAATTAGTTTCGATGAGACTGACCGCATTTTCCAAGAACATGAATCCACTCTAATCGATGGTAAATATATTCAGTTTGGAGATAAATTACATGATGTTTTAGGTGAGATTCTTGAAAAGCATGGATTAACTGATGTGTGGAGGGATGGTAAGGTATATATAAGAATTAGTAGTGATTGGGATTTTCAAGAGGATAGAGTCTACTACATGAACTGTATATTAGGTGCACCGGCAAATAGACTAACAACAACTGGTAAGTTTAACTCAGATGAGTTAGAGAAATACTTGTTACGTGCATATCGAGTATCGAGTGTTAATGAGTTAACGCAAGAGGATTGTGATGCGTTTATTAAATTGATTAACAACTTGATAAATGAGTTTAAAGCATCGCTAAAATCTCTGGAAGAAAGTGCTGTAGCTGCTCGTGAGGATGCTGAGAAGTGTGTGAAAGACATGGTGAATATCTGTGCGAAGCATATGTATGGTGTGTACTGTGAATTATACGATACTACATATTTCATGGTTAAGTGTATGGTGGATATGAACGCACCAATCGGTAGTAAGAGTGCTAAAGAAGTAATGGACGAATTACGAAATGGTAATTTCGACGAGTGGTACTACGGAGAGGTTGAGAACGGAAACTCGGTTGTGAAACTACTTGACTTACATGATTATGTGAAACCGTTATATCAAGACGCATTAAACGACATGATTAGTGACTTGAACATTGGGGGATTAGAATATGAATAGTGGAGATAAATTAACACAACTGTTTCTTGATTTCGGTCAAGAACTAAATGGTTACATTGACGAGTTAATAAAACTACGTAGTAAAATGAAAATTGGATTAGTCCGACAACGTAAACGACTATCAGCTTGGACTGTCGACGGTAGTGAAGACGCATTCAAGCAAGCGACGTATTATTTATACAATAGAAGAAGTGAAGCGTTAACTAAATACGACTTACTTCTTGGATGGGATGTTGAGAATGACGAATGTTGGGTACGTGACATCAACAGTGATGGTTGGGAAACAAAAGATGATTTGATTCTTGGATTCACACGTTTATTTTTAGATAAAGAGTGGTCAAACGAACTTGGAACAACGTTCGACGAGTCGACATTTGTAAACTATGTTCGCACTAGATACGGAGTGTCGACAATTGATGACTTGTCTAGTGACGATAAAGTCAGACTTTTTGAATGGTTACGAGTAGCGTTCAACGACATGAAATCAAACATGGAACAAATTTTACAAAACATGCGTAGCGGTCGTAATGAATTGAAGAACTTCTTAGATAATGAATTGAAATCTTTTGTGGAGCAACGAATGAAATTTGTTTACGAACTGATGTTCGCTGAAATGGTTGATATGGCGATTACAATAGACGAGAATGCATTGAAAGAAAATCCATATTTATGTAACGGTGATTTTGAAAAATGGTACGAGACTGAAATGCAAAAGGATAATGACTTTGTACAAGAGTTTACGTTCAAACTCGGGAAAGTATATCGATTGTACGATGAATGTTGGTAAATAATTAAAATCCAAGGTGGTTTCACTTTGGATTTTTTGTTTTGGATATGATATAATGAATTAAAATGATTAAGGAGTGAGTTTAAATGAGTAAGAAAAAACAAGCAGCTGCTTTATTTAAAGAATATGGTACAGAAGCTATTAAACGTATCGATAAAATTTTAGAACTAGAAAAACCAATTATGATTGACTTTTCTGGTGTGGACGCGGACTATTATGACTACGGAGACGAGTTCTATAACTGGTTTAATTGGACGATTGATTGTATTCGTGAGACAGCAGAACAAAATCATGTACATGTTTTTATCGAAGGTGAAGGAGAATTACGATTCCAAGTGTCTCGATTCAATGTAGACCCAACAAAACGAGATTGGAGCTTGAGGGACGAGCTTTTTGGCTACAATTTGGTGGGTGGATTCACTGAACTAATCAACTTAGATTCGGACTTCGGAGACAAGGAGTTTGATAATTTTATCTGCTTGTGTTACAGATTAAGAGAAGATGAGAACATCGACGATTGGGATGAGAACGATGAAGTCTGGGACTATTATATAGAAGAATTCGGTGAATGTATTCCAGATATGAAAAATGATTTAGATGAGACGATTAACAACATGCAAGAAACAGTGAACTATATTGAACGAATTAAGAGTGAACTTCATGCTAGTTGCGAGAGTTATTTAGTTGAGTAATCGTAGATGAAAAAATTTGCTATTCATGAGTGTATAAGTTATAATGAACTCATGATTAAGTTAAATTTGAGGTGAATTAAATGGAACATAAAGCATTATATGAAAAACGGTACGAACAATTTGTAAAACTGGGTGCGTTTTTAGATTGGGCGGTTAATGAAATTAAAACTGAAATGAAAAAGCGTGATTTTGGATTTGAGAAATTCAGAGAATCACGTGGAGCACATATGAGCGAACGTGACTACATGAATTGGCGTAGCGAACAGTTTGAGCGAATTCTTGAGATTCCAACGGATTTAGTAGTGGAAATTATGGATAGTAATGGTGCTTACAAGCTAAAACCAGCATTCGCCACACGATTGAGTGACATTAAAGTTGTGCTAGTGAGTAGAACATTTTTAGACATGAATAGACTGTTCGAAATGGAAGATGGATTTAATGAAAATTCATATATTGAAATGCTACAAAGATATAGTAATGGCAACGGATATGATGGAATTAATGATATTGAATTATACATTGACTTATATGAAAAAATGAACAAAATTCAAGAATCATTGGTGGCTGTTGTGCATACAGTACGAGAAGATGTAACTAAGTTCTTGAATGACTTGGAAAACATTAAGAAGACTTGGGGTTAAAAGAAAGGATTGATTTGAAATGCCAATTAGAATAGATTTAACATTTAGTGAGTACGCAGCAAAATGTGGGTATATTGGACAACAATTAGCTGAGTTTCCAGATGAGGTACTTAACAGATTAGATGAAATTTATGACGACGTTGATTTAGTGGAACATCCAAACGACCATCCAGATAATGTTTATGGTAACATTTATCAACACTCAACACGTGAGGTGTTGGAGTATGAGTTTGGTATCAAAAACCCAACGGATGAGGATTTTGAAGAATACTCACACGATGAGATTGTATCACGATTAGAATATGAGTATACTTATCTTGGATATGACGATGACGAGGATATTTATTATTACATGTAAAACGAAAGGATTGATTGAGAATGACAATTTAAGTAGGAATGGATTATATAGAATACGCTAAAAATACAATGTATGGTAAGAATTTTTGTGATTTACCAGAATCAATAAAAGACGCTATTGAGGAGTATTTTGATGGAATGAATTTGGATGAAAATCCAGACTCGAATCCAGACAACATGTGGGTTAATTCATTCACCGAGTTCGACAGAGCTGGCGCAATTTGGTTTGCTTACGGCCATGAGGTAGACGAGGAAGAAGCGGAAGAATATGACGAAGATGAATTAATTGAGAAGATACGTGAGAATGGTGTATTTTTAGGTAAAGTGGATGAAAGCTACTTTGTATTTCAGTAAGAAAGTAAGGCTTCTAGCTGTTGGTAATAACTTATAAACAGTTATAAACACGTGTTAACTTTTATAGCTTTCAAGGAGGTGAAACAGTGTGAGATGATAGAAACGCTAAAAGTTCAACTAAATCCAAACAATAAGCAATTGACTAAATTGTTTCAATACGCTGGATGTTCACGATTTGCTTACAATTGGACAATTTCTCGAGAACAAGAGAACTATAAACAAGGTAATAAATTTTTGCATGATGGTGAATTACGAAAAGAATTCACTAAAATGAAGAAGCTCGATGAGTACAAATGGTTAAATAACATTAGTAATAATGTGACGAAACAAGCAATCAAGGACGCATGTAATTCATATAAGAGATTTTTCAACGGAAAATCCAAACATCCAAAATTTAAAAGCAAGAAAAATTCCAAACAATCATTCTATCAAGATGGTGTTAGGATTCGATTTACCGACACTCATGTGAAAGTGGAAGGATTCACGATGAGTCATAGGAAGAATAAGCAAAAATTAAATTGGATTAAACTTTGTGAAAAAGGAAGAATGCCAACTAATTGCAAGTATATGAATCCACGAATTACTTATGATGGATTACATTGGTTTGTGTCAGTTAGTATTGATGTAGAAGACAATACTGACATTCCGTCAAATGAAGGTATTGGAATTGATTTAGGACTTAAAGACTTAGCGATTTGTTCTGATGACAATACTTACAAAAATATTAACAAAACACATAGAGTGAAGAACATAGAAAAACGGAAACGTAGGTTACAACGTTCTGTATCAAGAAAATATAATATGAATAAGAGAGGAGAACGTTACAAGAAAACAAGTAACATTATAAAAAGAGAGAAAGAACTTTTAAAATTAACAAAACGATTAACGAACATTCGTCATAATCATTTACATCAAATAACATCTGAAATCGTAAAACGAAAACCAAGTTTTATCTGTATTGAGGATTTGAATGTAAGTGGGATGATGAAAAACAAACATTTATCCAAAGCAATTCAACAACAAAGTTTCTACGAATTTAGGAGACAGATTCAGTATAAGTCTGAATGGAATAACATTCCAGTAATCTTAGCGGATAGATTCTTTCCAAGTTCAAAACTCTGTAGTTGTTGTGGTATGATTAAGAAAGATTTGAAACTATCAGATAGAATCTACAAATGTGATTGTGGAAATGTCATTGATAGAGATTATCGAGCTAGTTTAAATCTGAAACAATATGGAGAAAGTGTTTTAGAGCAGAATCTGTAAACTAACACAATCAAGTTATTACAGATATGTACCGTGCGTTAATCGGGAATTTACGTCTGTGGAGAGTACAAAAAAATGTGAGTAGTATTTAAGTAAACTTAAATACGAAAGCATACTCGATGAAGCAGAAATGGAACATAAAAGTTTATAACTTTTTATGAGTTTTCAGTAACGGAATTTAAAATGACAATAAAAGCAGAACTAGATTACATGGAATATGCGTCAGTGTGCGGTCCGGGACGTCAATTATGTGATTTACCAGAAAGCATTCAAGACGAAATTGAGGAATTTATGGATGGTGTTGATTTAGTGGAAAATCCACGTTATCATCCAGACGAATTAGCAGTAAATTATTTACAACAATTTACTAAACGTGATGTAATCGTACACGAGATGGGCGAGAGTGAAGCTACAGAGGAAGAAATTGCTGAGTGGGATGAGGATGAAATCATCGAGAAGTTATCGAATAATTATACTTATCTCGGTGAAGAAGATGGAATTTATTATACACTTTAGTGATTAGGTCAAATGAAAAATGAGTGGGTATGACACTTAAAGTTGAGTTGGGTTATATAATTCAATAGATAATGGATGACTATTATAAAATATTCAATGTTTAATAAAATAGTTGTATTCATTATTTTGTTTCAATGTAATATTTTTAATTTTAGTTACAAAGGAGGTGATTTAGAGTGACAATTATACAGCAAGTGGAAAAACACATCATTAAAAATAGTCATCCACATTATTCTATGTTTTGTGAGTATACACATTTGGCAAAGAATTTGTACAATCATGCTAACTTCTTGGTTAGAAATGAATTCGTGAATACTGGTAAGTGGTTGCGATATCAAGATTTGGATAAAATTTTGAGACAAGATGTTGATTATCCAGATTACAAAAACATTCCAGAAGCTCAATCAGCACAACAAACTTTACGATTATTAGATAGAAACTGGAAATCGTTTTTCAATTCCGTTAAAGATTGGTCTAGGAATAAGGATAAGTACAAAGGAAAACCAAACTTACCAAAGTATAAACCGAAAGACGGAAGGATAGTTTTCATACTTACAAATCAACGAGTGAAGCAGGTGGGAGACTTATTATACTTTCCAAAATCTTTTCAAGGTTTCACCGTAAAACCAAGATGTATCCATCTAAGTAACTTCAAGAAAATCAATCAAGTTCGTATTGTACCAAGTAATCAAATCTTTTGCGTAGAGATTGTGTATAGTATTTCAGTTAATGACGTTTTATTACCAGATAATGGTCATTATATGAGTATTGATTTAGATTTAGATAACTTAGCAACCATCGTTACAAATACTGGATTAAATCCGGTTATTGTCAACGGTAAAGGTCTAAAGTCAAATAATCAGTACTACAACAAGAAAAGAGCTTATTATCAAAGTATTGCGAAACTAATGAACGATAAATTTTATACAAATCGATTGTATCGTTTGACTCAGAAACGGAATTTTAAAATTGAAGATTCGTTACATAAAATTAGTAAGTTTATCGTAACATCTGCTCTATCTAATGATATTCACACAATTGTGATTGGGAATAATAAAGATTGGAAACGAGATGTTTCATTGGGAAAACGTGTAAATCAATCATTTGTAAACATACCACATCAGAAATTAATTGAGAAAATTATTTATAAAGCTAGGAATGCAGGTATTAATGTGATTCTAACAGAAGAATCGTATACAAGTGGTACAAGTTTTCTTGATGAAGAATTTCCAAGGAAAGATTTTTATAATAAGAAGCGAAGAACACATCGTGGATTATTTTTAAGCAATCAAGGTATAAGTATTAATGCAGATGTAAATGCTGCATATCAAATAATGAAAAAAGTATTCCCTAATGTTTTTGCAGATGGGATAGAGGGTGTAGTGTTACATCCAGTTAGAGTAAATATTGTTTAACAATGCTGACTAACAAATATTTCATTAACTAGATTTAATTTTTTTAAATTTTATTTAATGAAATGATAACATTACGTGATATAGTGAGGTGATGAACATGGCTGTTATAGCAGAAATTGATTACTTGACATACGCAGCTACATGTAAAGATGGTAAGCGATTACTTGAATTACCAGAGCAGATTCAACAAGGTATTGTGAAACATTGTGATGAAGAAGACATGCGATATAGTACTAGAATGCATCCAGATTATGTGGCGAATAACTTATTAGTTTGGACAAAGAAGGACGTCATTAAGTTCGTCCATTTCAATAAGGAAGTCACAGATGAGTTTGTGGAACAATTCTCGGATGATGAAGTCGAAATTGCTGTATATAGTAACTTTACATGTGTTGGAAAGCATGATGGTTGTTATTATATAATTGCACAAAATTTTTAATTGAAGTAGTTAGGTGTAAAACACGTTTGAAACGTATCTTCCGTACGTTCTGAGCGTGTTTTTTATTATGATTTTATATACATTTCAGTAATGATTGTGATATAATAATGTCATGAAATATTTTAGTTAATGGAGGAACTTATGACAAGATTGAGACTTTTTGAAGCATTTTCTGGAATTGGAGCACAAGCAAAAGCATTAAAAAATATCGGAATTGATTTTGAGAGCGTTGGTGTTGCGGAAGTAGATGGTGAAGCAATCAAATCGTATGCTGCTGTTCATTCCGACACAAGCAATGTTAAAATTCCAAGCGTGGAAGAAATGCAAGAGTACATGGAAAGATTAAATATTCCATTGGATAAGAAAGGTAATCGTATCAAGTTGAAGGGCGAGCAGTTGGAAGCTATATACAGAGCTTCGGTCACAATTAAGAACGTAGGAGACATTTCAAAAGTGAAAGAGTTTCCAAGTATGGATTTATTCACGTATTCGTTTCCATGTCAATCCATTTCGTTTGCTGGATATGGTCACGGTCTTGACCGTGGTAGCGGTACACGAAGTTCATTGCTTTGGGAGTGCGAACGTGTAATCGAACAACAAAAACCAAAGTACTTACTAATGGAAAACGTGAAAGCATTGCTGTCTGTGAAACACAAACATAACTTTGACATTTGGAAAGAATGGTTGGACGACATGGGTTATAACTCTTATGTGATGGTACTGAACGCTAAACATTTTGGTATCCCACAAAATCGTGAGCGTGTGTTTATGGTATCTATTCGTAAAGATGTGGACACTGGTTATGAAATTCCAGTCGGTCGTGAACTAGACGTTAAGATTTCCGACTTTGTGGACTATGGTGTAGAAGCTCGATTACCGATGGAGAAGCAAAAAGATATTGTAAGACGTGACGCTAGTTTGCAAGCTCGTATCAAGAATAAGTTAAACGGAATTGAACACGAAATTCCAAAACATAGAATTGACGGATTAGGTCAAGTGTATGCGACATTTAGAAGTACAGCGGTCACAAACCATGAAAGTTGGTATGTACAAACATTGACAACCGCAAATCAAAAAGTGTATTTAGGTGGTATTTCTAAAGAGAAGTTATACGATGATTCTGACGACTTGGTGAATTATTTCTGGAGTCGTGAGTTATCTAGTCGGGAGTATTGGAGACTAATGGGATTCACGGACGAAGACTATGATAAAGCATTTCAAGTGACTAGAGTACCATACTTGTATCGACAAGCTGGGAACTCAATTGTAGTGCAAGCGCTCGAAGCAATATTCACAAATTTACTGAAAAAGTAGGTGACTTTCATGAGTGGTGTTCGATTAGTTGACGGAATTGTGGATAGTGAACAATGGTTAGAATACTTGGAAGGCGAACCGAAGTTTGCTAGATATATGCGATTCAACAACTGTGTATTTAATGGAGAGCATATACTAGATAATACAATTGTGGTAGAAGTGATATTGAATAATTGTACATTTGGAGATGATGGTACGTTGTTCGACTTCTTAGAAGGTTCAAGTGTTAAACATATAGAACTGAACAATTGTGTAGGTGTAAATCAAGCACTTGAGAAGCGTTGGTCTGACTTAGATAATATTTTTGAAAAATTGACAATTGTTATTAATGATTGAGTGAGTAGATTATCTACTCACTTTTTTTATTTTATGTCTGTACTCAATTGGAGAATGTGATATACTAGAAAGTGAGATATTGACAAAGGAGATAGTGTGACATGAGAATGACCGATGAACAAATTATTGAAATCTTAGAAACATTACCAATTAACTATTATACAAAATCAAACGACAAGGTAACTCAAGTGTACGACAGAGTAAATTCTGCGACATACATTGATATGGTGAAGAATGAAATCACCATCGGATTACGTGTATTCGATAAATTTGACGTCGTAGATGAATCGGTAGTACGTGCGGTGTTTTACCATGAAGTGTCTCATGCTATTTTAACCAAAATGGACTTGTTAAGACAAAATAAGTACACATCACAATTGGTAAATAAACATAGACAAACTAAGGGTGACATTCGATTGCCAGAAGATGAGTTTGCTGAAATTATGAATATTATCGAGGATTCTCGTATTGAGAACGCATTGAAGAATTACTACATTGATGTTGACTTCCCAAGATTTCGTAGCATGTTGCACAGAAATGTAATAAATGCTCAGGATACACCATTGTTGAGATTTGCAAAACCACTATTAATGGGTGTTCAAAACAAATATTATAATCGTATTATGACTGAGTTACAACACTTACTGAAAGTTAATGTAACAACGGATGATTATGCTCGTGTGTTAGCAATTTACTATGACATTATTGTGGATTTTTATAACAATGAAAATCCAGAGAGTAATGATGGTGACGAACAACAAAATAACCAAAATAACCAAAATAACCAAAATAACCAAAATAATCAAAATAATCAAAATAATCAAAATAATCAAAATAATCAAAATAATCAAAATAGTCAAGACAATCAAGACAATCAAGACGGTCAAGACAATCAAGACAATCAAGACGGTCAAGATAATCAAGAAAATCAAGACAATCAAGAAAATCAAGATAATCAAAACAATCAAGATAATCAAGATAATCAAGATAATCAAGATAATCAAGAAAATCAAGAAAACCGAGAAAATCAAGAAAATCAAGAAAATCAAGATAATCAAGACAATCAAGATACTCAAGAAAACCAAGAAAACCAAGAAAATCAAGATAATCAAGAAAATCATGATAATCAAGACAATCAAGACGGTCAAGATAATCAAGATGGACGAGACAATCAAGATGGACAAGATAATCAAGACAATCAAGACGGTCAAGATAATCAAGATGGTCAAGATAATCAAGATGGACGAGATAATCAAGATGGACGAGACAATCAAGATGGACAAGATAATCAAGACGGTCAAGATAATCAAGACGGTCAAGATGGACAAGATAATCAAGATGGTCAAGACAATCAAGAAAGTCAAGATAATCGGAATCATGAAGTTGACTCTAACAATCAAGAATCTTCTAACAGTTGTGGACACGATTGTGATGTTGAGCAAGAAAAATCACCATATGAGTTGACTACCGAAGAAGCTGCGATGTTAATTTCAGCTGCACTTGAAATGTTGAAAGCTGAGCAGGAAGATGAGATTGCACAAAAGGTATTACTAGACAAACTTACTAGAAACCATTCAGTTGAGTCACTAGTTCGAAAAATCACATTGAAAGCTAAAGCTAGAGCTGAGAATCCAGACAACATGAATGGTGGTTATGGTTACTCTGGCACAGTGAACTACTCACGAATTTATCGAATGAAAGACGTTCACTATAAAATTTTCAATAGTGGTTCTGGAGATGATGTAGCGCCAACTGAATTTGTAATCAACTTCTATTTAGACCAATCGGGGTCGTTTATAAAAAATCAAAACGTTGTAAACAAGATGTTACGATTGTTGATTGACTTGGAAAACAAGTTAAACAAAGCATTTCGATTCACATTGACAACGATTAATGACTGTAATGAAAAAGAAGTGGAAGGAAACGAACGTCAACTTCGATGTGATGGTGGTACTGGAATTAGTCCAAGATTGAGACGAATTTTCAAGAAAAACTATAATGATGAGTCATTTAATATCTTGCTACTGGATGGGCGAGCTGACTTGAAAGACCGTGACTTGAACTACTTGGACAAAAAGAATGTATATATTTGCGTGGACTCAACGAATGCTGAGTACTTCAATAAATTTAAGAAAGCGGATGTTGACTTGGTTAGCAGTCGTTACGCGGAACACTTGGAAGAATTTATCATTCAAACATTGAAAAAAATTGATAGGGGGTTATAGTTGTGAGTGAAGATGGTTTGAAGAACGATGTGAAAGACTCATATGAATTTCTAAAAGAAATGATACAATTATTGGATGATTTAAACGACGAAGATGAAATAATGGATGATGAAATGACGAATGATGAGATTCAATCATGGATTGACTATAACGTCAACGATACGTTGAGTACTCTATCTCCAAGGGATAATTACACTAAGATTCAAATTGATGATGTTTCCGAGGATGTTAAAAGAAATGCTGTGGTGAATGTTCGCAATTTCACGAGAGAGATGGATTATAAAGACGTGAAAAACGTATTGCTAGATTATGACGGGAATGTTGAACTTGGTGAGATATTCCATTATTTTGATTTAGATAATTTGATAATCAAAAATGCGGGCATTTTCTCATGGTATAATATGTTACCAGATTGTAATGTTGGCACAATTCGATTTGAAAATTGTGAATTAGCGAAACGCTATTCAGTGAGAGCAATTTCTGACGATTGTGAAACATCATTGGACTTTATTTTTGAGGATACTGATTCAATTGGAAAGATTGAATGTGTGAACTGCTCAGAGGAGTTTGTAGACATCTTGATGTTGGGAATTGATAAGATTGACGAGAATCATAGATTTGGGGACATTGAAATCGAGATTAAATAAGGAGGAATGCTAAATGTCATTAAAAGGGTTCGATACATTGGACGCTCTTTTGGAGCAAATACTAACAGAATTTTCAGAGTTGAAAAATGTGGATAGAGTAATTGAGATTGAAGGTGACTTTAACGATGGTCAACACCTATATTCTAACGATGGACACTTCGTATTGCTCGCAAAAGAACAAGGTAAAAGTGTATTTGAACAATTTCAATCAATGTTGTTTGAAAATGGATTCGACCTAATACCGAGAGTGAACTGCCAGCTGTTAGGTGCTGATTATCGAGGGGGTTTTGCTGGGCAGGATGTAATGACAACTCGAATTGTTGGTAATGGAGGTTTAGTTTCTTTTGCAAATACGTTTAATAAGTCTCGATTTCAAGACATATCTCAGTCATGTACAATTGAAAATTACAACAATGCTGATTTGAGAGGTACATTTCGTGGTAGTACTATTGCAACGCTTGAGTTATGTAAGGTGGGTATTTCTAACGCTAGTGGTATGTTGATTGATTCTGACATTGAGATTCTCACGTTCAATGAATGTTGGCTTGCTCCAGAGTATTCGAGACCTCAAGGTCTAGAATTAGTTGCTAGTAGTTTATTATATAAGATGATTGGTAAAAATCCAAAGAATTTGATTGAGATTAATTTGATTAAATGTACAGAGGAATTCGTAGCTGAGATTTTACTTGAGATTGAGACACTGTCGAACTTAATTGGACTTGATTATGTTACGATTGTAATTAAGGATTAATGTCGATTTAGGTCTGTACTCAATCACAGATTGTGATATAATAAAAAAGAAGTTTGAAATAAGGAGATGTGAAAATGGTAAAAGTTAAAGACCAACGAGCTGTTAAGGTGTATGATGAAAATGGTAATATCATCGCTGGCTCAAAAAAGTCAAATGTAAATAATGGCTCTTCTAGTAACTATGGTAGTTTGAATTCATCGAATAGTTCGAGCGTATCAAATGAGTCAAATACAATTGATAGATATACAACAAATGTAACTAAGACTGAAAATCAAATCAAACAGGAAGTTTTGGAGGGAATTGGGGAACTTCAAAATACAATGTTACAATTTGATACATCTGTGTCACCACGTATGGTGAGTACTATGCTACACCATAGTAATCCAGAAGCGTACTTATATGGATATTTAAAACTTACTGGTCGTGAGTGTGATGATTTCATGAAGAAAACGCAATCACAAGAATGGCGTAGAATGATGAATAAGTTGAAATCTGCTAATCCGAAGCGAATCAACAAACGATTAGCAATTTACTTCGGACCCGCAGGTGGGGGCAAGACTACAGCAGCATTACGTGAAGCTGGTAAGAAAATTGGTATGCACAAAGATATGACAGCTAAAGAATTGATGTTTGACTTTACGTTCGAGAATGGTGACGCTCAGTTTTCTAAAAGTGTGTTTGCACAAGCGATGGAAAATGGTGAACCAATTGTATGTGATGAGTTGAACTTGGCGTCAAATACATTATTACAATTCATGCAATCTGTATTGGACAATTCTAAATCGATTTTCATGGACGGGCAAGAATTGGTCATTAAGGAAGGATTCAAAGTTATCGGTACGATGAATGATATTGTGTCAGGTGTTGACCGAATTCTACCAGAACCGATTGTTGACCGAGCGATGGACATTCGATACTTCGAATTAACACCATCTAAGATTTATGACTACATGATAAGTACAGATGATAGTGATGTCAACGAAAATGATAATGTAGATATTAATTCTAATCAATAGGGGTGATTTTACTATGTACAACGTTACAATCACAATGTCAAACGGTAAAGTGTTCGAGTTCGTAACAGATAATAACTCTAAGGAACACGAATACCTATATTGTCATGAAAATAATCAACCATATTGGATTCCTATTGGCGATGATGGAATCTATGTAAATCCAATGCATATCGTCTATGTAGAATTTAACAACTTAACTAAATAAAACAAATGTTGTTGACCGTGATAATATAGAGAAATAGTTAGAGGGGGTGTGATACTATGACGACAAAATCTGCAATTTTTTCAAGTAGAAACAAGGATAATGAAGACGTGAAACATTTCAAAGTGCGACACAAGTCACTTGTTTATACGAATGATAAGGAATTACAAGACCAATTTAATATTTTTGTGGAACAAGGAGTTTGGGGTGAGACTAGTAGATGTTATGTCTCTTACAATGAGACGGATGATAGGAAAATGTGCTACAGTTTAGTACATGAGCTGTTGTATCGTATTCAACAGGGACAAATTCCAGAATTGAAGCAAGTAGTACAATTAGCTATCGCAGAATCAAATAAGAAATCTAACTTGAGTGTTAGGAAGTGTTTGGTTGATGTAGACAGTACGTCAAAAGGAGTTCTTAAAAATGTACTAGAAATTTTAGAAAATGACAACGTACCAATCGAGACAGTTTATGAAACACCGAACGGATACCATGTACTATGCTCACGTGGATTCAATCCATTATTATTGAAAGATTTTCCACATGTGGAAATCAAGGGAACAAACGGTAATCTATTAAAATGGATTGCAACAAAAGATACGTTGGATGAACGACTCGACGAAATTGTCGATGACAAGTTTGTAGCAAAAGCGTTGACAGAGTTTGTGGAACAAATGAATAAATTGCATGAAGATGATAAATAATTTTATCATCTTTTTTGCGTTGGGGTCTGTACTCAAATTGAGAATATGTTATACTATATTTGTAGAGATGAGAACGGAGGTGTCAAGAATGGCAAAAGCTAGTAAACAAGACGTGACTAAAATTCAAAATGCACTAACTGCTTGTCGTAACTTAAACAGACAAGTAATTCAGTGTCGTGATTTGAATGTACCAGAAAATATTTCTTTAAGAGCGCATGGCATGGCGATTATTGAAATGGTAGAATTATTACACATTGCTGGATTGAGCGATGGTACTCAAAAGAACTTGAAATGTACGCATAAGTTTAGAGGACTTAGAAACATCTTGGCACATAAATATAATGACGAGACTGTAGTCGAAGCATTAGAATTATTACCATCAGTTCGAAAAGAGTTACAACAAGTAATTACTAAGTTGATAGGAGGGCGTTAGAATGTTGCAAAAAATGGTACTAAATAAAGATTATGGTGTGGTTGAGCTAAGCGATATTGCATTAAAACAATTAGGAATTGAGTCAATCTCAGAAATCGAGCGAACAGATGCTCGACTTGTAGGATTGTTTGAAAACGGAGACGAGGAAAAATTAAGTGGGGACACTTCTCGATTACAGTTGGTCGATGTGGAAATGGATTCAGACATGGATTATCTGATTGTTGAACATGACGGACTGGAGACAGTGGTTGTCGGTAGAGATTTAAAGTGGATTAGATAAGGAGGAATGAAAGATGGAATGGATTTTAGGTACAATTTTTCTTATGTTGTTGAAGGTGCATTATTTACCGGGATTGAGTGACATTATCGTGTTCGCACCAATTTCGATTTATGTGGGGATTCTATTACTTGCTATTTTCTCATACGTATTTGTGGGAATTTGTAAGTGGAGCGAACGTCGCAAACGTAGAAAAGAATGGGGAGAGTAATGATGAGAAAACAATTAAGAAAATTTGCTGAGAGTCAATACTTTGATTTAGTCGGAGTTGCGTTGGTAGTAGGTATTGCGATTTATTCGGGATATTTAGGAACACGTTTAGACAAATACGTGAACTGGGGAGACTTGCAATGGCTCGCTACAATTATTCCATTAGGTTTAATCTCAGTAGTGAACGTTGGACTATCGATGATGTCGACTCGATTGACGGGTCGTGTCGATAAAAAGGGTAATTTCTATGGAATTGTCAACGTGGTTTTGTCGGGTACGATTGACTACATTTTAGGAAATAAAGCAGCATACATTACGTATCCAATTACGTTTCTAATCTATGCTTATGCAATTAAGGAGTGGGAGAAATCACAAGAGGGCAGACCGAACGAAATGAGTGAGTCTATGAAATGGAAATACTTAATGAGATTTTCGGTAGCATCAGTTATTATTTCTGTGGGTTCTAACTGGATTGGTTATGGTTTTAACATGAATACTCTTGCTTGGGTGACAACAGTGGCATTTGCATTATCTTTAATCGCAAACTTCTATAACATGTTGAAATTGACAGCACAATATCAATTCTGGTTAGTTTACAACTTCGTACAATTGGCGAAAGCGTTCGTACAGGGCAACTATGCTAACGTGGGTAAATATGTATTTTACATTGTGAACTCAATCGGAGCATTGATTCTCTGGAATGATGAGGAAAAAGAACAAAAAGAGTCGTAATCTACGACTCTTTTATTTTTGACATTGTGTTCAAAATTTGTTATGATTAGGCTATCAATTAGAGAGGAGAATTAATATGGAATTTGCAGACGGAAGATTGTTTTTAGAAAAATGTCAAGAGTTAGGATGTCCAGTTTATAATAAATTCGAAGACTTTGCACGACATGAGTTCAAAAACGAAGTTAAGGTAGAATGTGAAGATTTTAAAATTCACTGGTTGTTGAACAATATTGACTGGTATTCGATGGGTCAAACTATGGCTATTGAACGTGATACCATAAAGGTTGTTACATTGGATGGTCAATTGTACATCATGGATATCTATGAAGTGTATGATGAGATTATCGACTATTTCAAAAATAAAAAATAAAAGATTTATTGGGACTTGGCTATTTTGCTAAGTCTCTTTTATTTTATGGTCTGTACTTAATGTGAAGATGTGATATAATAAGATGAAGGATACTAGATATAGGAGGTTGGGCGATGCCATTTAGTGAAGAATTCAAAAATTTTTTCAATGGATTGAATGAGATTGCACATGAGTCGAGCGTTGTTCGAGTGTTGAAATTGACTGGAAATGAGTACATTTGGACATACAACTATTTTAAAAAGACGATTGATGTACAATTACCGTGCGAGACTGATGTTCTCGATGTTATTGAAGGTCTCGGTAGGAGCTTTAATTGTAGTATCGTTTTGGACGATATTGAAATATATGGAGATATTGTTTGTAAAGATAAATTGACTCACACACGTGTGAGTGTTCGAACATTGAATATTCTATCAAAAGAGAAGGATTGCTGTGGCATGTTTTATGGCACACATTTCGATGAATATGAGAAAATCACTATCAATGCGAATGATTTGATTATAGATTCAATGTTCGCAAACACAAACTTAAAGGAAGTGGAGTTCAAAAGCTGTCGTTTGATGAGTGTTGATAAACCATTCGAGGGGTCATCTATTAATCATCTGATATTGAATAATTGCACTATTGAGTTATATAAATATCTAGATTATAATTACGGTGAGTTTGCATGTTCTGAGTTGTTACCAACGCTAATTGGGAATTCAGATATTGAGAAAATCACTTTGGTGAATTGTGATGATTCTTTCATCGAGGAATTCATGGAGCATGTACGGTTAGTAGAGGACTTAGACGATTTCAACGATTTGGAGATTGTAATTAACTAGTAGCGTCTGTACTCAAATGTGATATGTGGTATAATAATTATGTAAAGATAAGATGATAGGAGGAATTATATATTATGAAAAACAGTTGGGTAATCGAATATAAAAACATTGTAGGGGTCGCTTTAATCCTATTAGGATTATTCGTAGCAGTTGGAGCAGCTGGTAGTCTTGAGCTAAATAATATAACTATTGGTGAGGGTTTATTGTTAATCGCAAGTGGTTTAATCACTGGAGTTAGTGGATTAGTTATTTATAACATGTAAGGAAGTTGATAACGATGATTAAAAGAATAACATATTTGATGTTAGTGATTGCTTCAATCATGTTTTGGTTTGCTGTTGTTGGTGTCGTATTGGATGTGGTCGATGGTGAGTCGGTCATGAACACATTAAAAGTTTCATTATTATTGTTTGTTAGTGCTTTACTATTACCATCGCTTTCGTATTTGGTTGGCTATGTAACATACGATGGTGAGCTACCAGAAACACGACGAAATGTTGCTATTATGCAATGGATGGTATTGACTCATAGATTGTTGAAGTAAAGTAATAATTAGAAGGATTTGCGAGATGGAAAAATATATAGATATATTACGCTCTATTAGGGAACAAAGTGGATGGACGACGTATCAATTGGATGACTCTAAGACTATTCTATGGCTAGTAGCACCTATGTTAATAGGGGCGATATTGGTGACATTGGCTACTCTATTTGTCAAGAGTGACCACATGGAAGCTGTTGCGTCAAAGGTTATCGTTACGTTAGTGACCGTGGGTTTCGTTGGAGTCTTATCATATCTCACCACAAATATACAGGTACATAATCATCGACAAGAAAGAGCTGTGATGAATGTGGTGAAGAATTTAAGCACGGATGATTACGTTGAATTACAGAAAAACGTACAATTATACGGTAAAAAGCATATTGATGAAAAAGAATTAAGAATGATTTCTAAGTTATTACGACGGGAATTTTTTCCAGAAAAGAGTTATATGAATAAGGGGGACTAACTAAAATGAAAGCATATAAAGCATTTAATAAAGATTTAACATGTCTTGGATTCCAATATGAGATTGGTAAAACTTATGAGATGAAAGAAGAACCAATTGCGTGTGAGCGAGGATTTCATGCTTGCGTTAAGTTTGATGATTTATTTCACCATTACAAATACGGGAAAGAAACTCGAATTTGTGAGGTGGAGTTATTGGGAGACATTGACACCGATTCACTAGTGGATTCAAAGGTGGCAACTAATAAAATCAAAATCGTTCGAGAATTGACAAATAAAGATTTGCTACAGTTGGGAACTGTCGGTGCGATTACGCATTTAGCTTCAACTGGTTATCGTAGCATTCCAAAGGAATTAATTCAAAATTTGACTATCGACGGAAGACTTGAAGTTGCGACATATGGTTCAAACCAATATCGAACTATGTTATTGAATGACCCAAATGCGTCGGTAAGATGTTTAATCGCTGCACATGGAACAAATGAACATCGAGATATTTTAATCAATGATAAAGATGATGAGGTTCGATTGAGAGTTGCTATGTATGGAACAAAAAGACATCATGACATTTTGGTATCAGATAAAAGTTCACGAGTTCGATGTACTGTGGCTCTCCATGGTGCAAACCAACATCGTGACATTCTGGTAAACGACTCTGACGCCAAAGTTAGACATGAGGTTGCAGTCTGGGGTAACACTCGACACCGTGACGTGTTAGTACATGATGAGGATTTTGAAGTTCGTGCGGATGTAGTTCGTAATGGTAATCATAGACATCATGACATTCTGGTAAATGATTCGAATGCTTACGTACGTCGAATGGTGGCGATTTATGGTAGCGACAAACATCGTAAAATTCTATCTCATGACAAGGATGAGGATGTAAGAATTGTAGCGTCTCGACAATTGGAAATTCCATCTTGGTTGTTATATAGATAAACTGGTGATTTGAATGTTTGGTAGGACTGTGGAGTTGTCAGACAATTCACTCAATTAGATGATTTCTAAATAAATTCAAAAGTCCCGAAATCTATACAGTTTTCGGGACTGGAGATTTAAACGGATGTTCGGCATCTCACAAGAGTCCCGAACACGCTGACGAACAATTGTTCGGAATGTGCACACGGTCACAAGCGGTCGTTGTCAGACAATTCCGACGCACCCCCACGAGCGGACATTTTCATGAATTTATAAATTTTATTAAATACAATTAAAATTCATCTTTTATGTACGTAATAAAAT